>OFMX01000232.1_pt1 | contig 59569 bp, 72 predicted proteins | sample 1541901 | NCBI WGS metagenome assembly OFMX01 (sample SAMN04209222, study PRJEB22552) | human gut metagenome | biome: gut; material: feces | host: Homo sapiens | place: USA: Oklahoma | reverse complement strand
TACCCATACGGAGTATCAAGTGCTCGTTTTTCTATATGGTGGACCTCGATACAATAAAAACAAACAGATACTCGTTCTTTAAGGATTACTTTATATGCACTTTATACCTATATTCTTAAATATCAGTATTTATTTTATCAAAAAAAACATATACTTCCAATTTAAGCAATAAAAAAAGAGGGGCTATATAGCCCCTCTAATTTTGCTCACATAACGTCGTAAGCCACGAGATAATTGGATCACCGTACCTTTCACCACTGAACGACCGTATACATGACAGCCGCGCCCTTTATTTTAGACCCATCAAGTTGGATCATAGCATCCACCCGTCCAGCCTGGTAGCCAACGGTAGGATAGACTTTATCTTCAAGGACCGTCACCCCAGCTTTTATTTTATGCCCCTTGTTTAAGTTGATTTTATAGACATCAACCTTCTGAGCTTCGGCATTTGGAGTAACGATGGTGCGGTCGCTTTTCTCCGCAACAACCGCTGGCAACGCAGCGTCTTTCTTTTCAATAGCCTTTGCAGTTTCAGCTGCAGCGGTTTCCACATCCGGAGCCGCCACTACATAAGTGGCCACCGGCTTAGCCTGCGGTATTTCAGCAACGACCTCCGTCGCTTCTTTAGGTGTAACTTTAATCGCCTGAGCCAGTGCAGCTGGATCCGCAACCTGGATCTTCGGTATGACTTTCGGCGCCGTGACTTTAGGAGGTCGATTATTAATATAATAAGCAGTCGCCAGCACAATAGCCACCACTACCAATGCAGCATATATGATATAAGCGATTTTTTTATTATCCATAATTAATACTCCTTCAGTAATCCCTGACCGCGATACCAATTAGCATTACCGCGGATGATATTACCTCCGCTCCATTCGTCGTCCCCTTCCTTTACAACAAAGAGGTCCCATCGGGTATCTGGATCACCGGAGTAAGGACCATAATCCTCGTGAGTATTTAAACCATCGGAATTATGCGCAGCCTCCGCATGAGTCATAACGCGCTCAAGGTCAATGGTCAAATCGAGGGCATCAGCCAGGACGCAGATGACTTGTGCTAGAGCATTCATCTGGGCATCAGTCGGTGGGTAATCACCTAAATCATTTGCATTTTTAGCTTCATGCGCGCAGCACAACGAAATAGCCACGCTTCCGGTATTACGCATAAAAGTAGCAGCTTTAACTTCGGCGAAATTATCGGTAGACACATATACACCACCGTCACCGGTAATCAATATATGATACCGGTCAAACAACTGGAAATAACGACCAGCTGTCCAGTGGCAATATAATTTGACGTCCCTGCCTAAACTGCGCGCACCATTCCAAAGTGGATGATACGCCTGACGCGCTAACTGTTTCACTTCTTGCAAACTGACTTGTCTCATACCATTACCTCCCTAAATTAAAGGACCGCTCTATTTCAGGCGGTCCTTTTTTTCTTCCAATATTCTGATTAAGATTTTATCGATTCCAGCCGGGACATTAATTCCAGACCGACGAGCGTTCTCCAGAATCGATACCAACTCGTTAGTAATGAACGCATACGCAAACATTAAAAACGGACCGCCGATTCCATAATGCACTTCAAATCGGTGCACGGCAGCCAATACAGCCAGACATACAAATTTCTTCAGTACTCCACGTAGCCCTTTGTGGCTGGAGAGTCCACTGTATTCAATAATTGATGCGGCCATGCCTGTGAAAAAATCAATGGCCATAAGGAAAAATAAAAAAATCACTTCATTGGACCACCCCAGGCAATAGGCAATAAAAGGTCCAACGACACCACCTACTGCACCCACTTGCAATTCCGTTTCCGTGGGTGCCATACTTTTAAGAAAAACAATAATATCATTCATTCGCCGCTTCCCTTTCTTTTTCTGCTTCGATTTCAGCATCGCACTCCGCGATGGCATCGATGTAGACGTTATATACACAATCTAAATCAGGGCAACGACCGTCGTCGGTTAACTCTGCCGCACAATATTCGCAATATAATTTATTATCCATGCTTAAACCTCCTTAATCTTTTGGATCATAGCCGCATTATTGGCTTGGTATTGGTCTCGCAACTGAGCAGCCAGGGTGTCATTCCCCTGGAGCAACGCGGTCAACATACGGTCCTGTAGTGGAGCATTCGCCGCATCAGTTTCAGCTTTGATGGCCTGAATTTTAGCCTTACGCTTTTCAGCTTCGGTCGGCACATATGGAGTTGGGGTAACCGGCTCTTCACCACCCCAGACATATTTACCATCGGCTAGCTTCGCCTGAATGCTGGCATCTTCGTCACGCAGATATATTTTGCCCGGATAGGCTTCCTTCGCTTTCGCTTCAAGCTCTTCCCAGCTAAAACCGTGGACATCCATCCAATACGACGCCAGGCGTTTGCTCTCTCCGTTTTTATCGGGGTTATCGAGTACAATTAAGTATTGGTTCATGACATCATTATTCCTTTCTTTTAACAACGGAGGTACAAAATGAAATTACCAAATAACTACGGATCCATAAGCAAGCTCTCCGGTAATCGCCGCAGGCCATATATGGTCCGCAAAAGTCTTGACGGGAAACAATTAGTTATAGGTTATTTTGAAACAAAAGAAAAAGCTCTGCAGGCGCTAGCCGATTACAACCGACAGCCTTCGGAGCTTCCAAAAACAAGTATTACGTTGACAACATTATATAAGCAATGGCTTCCACACCACGCGCCAAATTTATCCAAATCAGGCGTAGCCAGCTATGAAAATTCATACCGGCACATTCAGTCCATAGCAGCTATCCCAATCCAGAATCTCACCTATGACGACTTCCAAGGCGTCCTGGATGCCATGCAGCTGTCTTATGCTAGCAAGAAAAAAGTCAGGTCGCTCATCAATCAGCTATGCAAGTTTGCGATTAAAAAGGATCTCATGCAGCGGAACTTCGGAGACCTAGTTACCATAGGTAAGAACTCTAAAGTTAGACCACACAAACCTTTTACTCGCCAGCAGATTAATAAGCTCTGGCAGCTTAACACTGCAGAGTCCGACGGAGCGCTTATCTTGCTTTACACAGGCATGCGCTGCGGGGAACTATTAAACCTCCGGCGCCGGGATATTAACCTTAAAAGTAAGTATTTAACCGTAACTAAATCTAAAACCAAAGCTGGAGAAGGGCGAATCATTCCAATCCATAAACGAATACAACCAATAATTGAGAGTCGTTGTTCTCAATACCAGGACCGCCTATTTCCAATTTCATACACCAACTTTGCCAAACATTTTAGTCGCATAACCAATGGCAAGCATACGACCCATGACTGCCGCCACACTGTAGCAACCATGCTGGATTCCGCAGATGCGAATCCAAATGCAGTGCGCGCTATTCTCGGTCACAAAAATGGCGACATCACTGACAAGGTCTACACGCACAAAGGCTTGCGGGACCTACGTCGAGCCATCAATTTGTTGAAATGAAGTTACAAACTCGCTACTAGCACAATCAACAATATGCCATAACGGGCCTTCCAGAATAGAAACTTGATGTTGCAAATTAGCTACTAATAGCATCAATTACCGCTGCATAATTCTTCCAATTTGGTGCCGACTTGTAGGCATCGACGGACGTGGCAGGAACAAGGATTGAAAGTACCGAGCCTCCCGAGCCTAACATAAAGGAACCGGTAAGGTTTGGTGGCGTAGTTGCTCTTACGATTAAAGTAAGGTCAATCCGGCAGCCGGAAAAAGCACTATTGGTTATGGTTGTACAAACATCACCAATATCCGCAACTTCAATGTTATGACTTTGGTTAAACACATTGGCTTGTAGCACTGAAATCGACGGTAGATTTATGGTTTTTAAATTAGCGTTTACAGCAAAGGCAAAAGACCCAATAGTCTGGGCCTTAGGAAGATATAAATCGGTGAGTGACGTATTGTACGAAAAGCACTGATTTCCGATATCTGTGAGTATTTCGCTATTAGGAACATAACCAAGGTGGAGCTACTCCGCGACCAGCTAATAATGCCACGACAGCTACATTCGCTACATCGTTTGGCGGCACCGATTATATAATAGTGCCAGTAGGCGTAATTGATGCAAGCGACAATAAATGGAGTCTGACGGTCAATGTTTTGAAAGACTATAAAAAAGCTGACAGCTGTACTTTCAGAACCTCTGATTCAATTGCACCGGCTTGCTATTATTTTGCGGCCGGGAGACTTAGTTTATAACCAAGGTATAAAAGTTTCTGGAACTACTGGAGGCTCATTAAATTCGGGGTATTCCGAAGGCGAAAAATTAATTACATATCCTATTCCATTTAAAGAATTATTAGGCTTTGCATCTGGGTTAGTTGATACCTCTGCTACGTTTGCGGAGCACGCCTCTGTAAATCCTAATAATTCAAACGCACGTGTATTTTTACATGCTTTAACGGCCACTAATGTAGAAATAACTACTTGGATATGGCTAGTAGGAATAGCCAAGGTGGATACACCTATCATGCGGGAGCTAAAAGTGTGCAATTTAATACTATATACAAAAAAACTTTTGGTGTTTTATTAATGCCGACGGTCGCTCCAGAATTAACTAACAAACCACCTCATATGGTATTATTCAACAATGATGGAGTCGGCGGAGTAAAAAATGACGGTTTTAATGCTATTGCTTATTATGATGTACTAAATCGTGACTACAACGATAATGTTGCCTTTTTTTGGATTGCTGTCGGTATTTAGATACCAAAAATAAATACGTGGGCACCACCTGCGGTGTATGCGCTAGAGTCTTTAACTAATACTTTCCTCAACACAATTGTTGATAAATCATCATTTCGTACACCGTTTTTTGTTGTGGTTAATCGTTCAATACTTTTAGCACTGTTTGAGCTATATGCGTCATGACTTAATACAACTGCACCTAGATAAGTATTTAGTTTTATCGGATATATCAAGGTTGTTTCTTCTGTTTTTATTTCGGCATTTATACCTTGGAGAATCAATCCCCCAAAAAGTCGACCAAGGCTGATGCTCCAGGCGTTTGGATTATCAAAATTGTATTTAACCCCATACTGCGATAACGTTTCAGACCCGATAGCATCCATGACCGCCTTAATAAAATTACGATCCGTGAGGAACGCTGACAAAGCAGCCTTAACAAAGGCCGTATTCGCAATATTAGTATTATTCGAGCTCGTCGGCTGGGTCGGAATAGTCGATGCAGCCTGCATCGTTACGCTACTCTTAAATGTAGTCGGACCAGCGACCGTTCCACCTGTAGAGAGTTTCAGATACTCAGCGAACTTTGCAGAGTGAGCGCTGCTGCTCATATTATGACTAGACAGACCACTCGATGCACTCGATACAGCATTCGTGATCATCTGTCTGATTTTCGCATGCGCATTAGCATCCCCATCATGAGATTCAAGCAAGGTGCCAATGAACGCAGAAAATGCATTTTGCAGGGAATCGAGCAATACGCTTTCATCATCGTCGGTTGCATCCTGCCCCTGGGCTTCAATAAAGTTCGCTAACGACTTCACCATAATCGATGCCTGTCGATAAAATTTATTATGTAACCGACGGTCAGCAACACCGGAGGCCACACCTTTCTGACGCTGCGTCGCAGCTTGGTATTCAGAGTCGTTCATTGTATCGATTTCCTTGAACGCCTCATTAAAAATCATGAAATTATTTTCTGGCATAATGTCCTCCTTTCAAATTAAATCCAATAACCTTGGTCATAACCGCGGTTATGCAATTCGTCCTTTTCATAACTAAATGCCGGATATTCTGTGATGCCCTTCGACCAATAACCAAGGTCATATCCTCGCAGCCCTGGAACGTCGACGTCATACGCAAAAAGAACCTGTTCGGATGCATAGTAGTTAACACGCACCCCTCCAGGCTTCGGCACAATATATCCTTTTTGCAATAATTCAGTGAGCAGCGGCTCGGTCGGACCGACCATATAAACATCCATAGTCATATCCATATTATCCTTGATGCCCAGCACATATTCAGGCAACACATCAGCCCATTTCTCCGCCAATTCATCGATGCCACCTTGCCACATGTTCTGGCAGATTTTAGCCTTCAAAATAGTCCGGAATAAATGGTCATTCAATATCGATGACACACCCGCATATGGATCGTAGGCAACCTGCCGATTCACACCGACGAATTCAGAAACAACATCAAGCTGCGCACCTTCCGCTTGGTCCACGTCAAACTTATCGTCCAGGTCGACTGCCAGCGCGAATATGTCGTCTGTATATTTAAAGGTATTCTGCAGCATGGCCATATACTTTGGCTTGTCCGCGTGCTCTGGCGTTACCAAAGCGAGGTAATGTTCACGCAGTTCCATTACAACACCTCTTCCACCCGGATGCCACCATAGGCAGCTACCTCATTAAAATCGACAACGACAGTCTGCAGATTCTGACTAGTTTCAGATTCACCCAGCTGCAATTCTGTGATCACAAAAGACGGAGCTTTGAGGTCCTGCATCGACTTAGATGCCGCCGCCCATAATGGAGTCGCATACACTTCTTGACCAATCTTCAACGTGTCCAAATATTCGGTCACATTAGATTTAATCGCCGCTTCAATGTCACGCGTGAACCCAGGTAACTTTTTAATCTTCATGGCTACATAAATTGGCTTAGGCTTAGCCCGGAAGAATTTAATATCCACCGGAGTGCCATTGCCAGCAGTAATCACTACATGCTTATCGCCATAGGTTCCCGTCCCAGGTCCCTTGCGTTTATAGATAACGTTTGCAATATCAGTATCAAGGCCACCCTCGGCCACAACGCACACCGAGTGCGCCGGCACAGTATTGTCATCGGTCACATTGGTGTCGTTTTCATACACCGCGAACTGCTGAATATTATCGACCGCAGATAATCCGGCAATTAAGCTATCAATCATCGATAACGACGGAGTCGCCACCGATATGCTTTGCCTGGATCGTAACACCTCATCGGTTTCGATAGGCTGACCAGGAATTGCCGCTGCCGGGTTATCCACACTAACCCAGCCCTTAGTCGGAGTCGATATTTTATTAATTTCATGCGCCAGTGCCTTCACAGCACCAAGTTCCACCGCTACGGCGGTAACCGTAACGGTCTCAGTAGTAAATGTAACTTTTTCAGGTAATTTCCATTTATTTCCAGATTCATCCGATGCCACCCCATTCACAATTTCCGCACCAATATCTCCAGTCAACACTAGATCCACCGTGGAATGCGACGCAGCCTTTCGGTGAATCCCATTAATCTTAACGACAGAATCGAGACCCGTTCCGACTGAGGTCTTAACGCTACGATTATTCCAAATAATCTCGAGCAGCTGCATGCAGTCATAGATTTTCAACGCATGGATTGAGATATACTGATAATCTTGACTATCCGGTTCGAGATACACATCTTCACCATAGATAGACTTATGGTCTGCAATCATGTCCTCCAGAATCTCTTGGTAGGTAGGAATATGCAATCCGGCAGCATCTATATAAGGGGCCCTATAAGCCATTCACATCAACCTCCTCAACATTTACCGGCCCAAAGTCTGTATCAACGATAAAAGAAACTTTGAGCTCGCGCGTATCCGGATTATGTAAAAGTTCAAAAAAAAGGAGACTATTCACATGAATAGTCCCCAGAACCCTGTCTTTAATTTCACGCTCGGCCAAATCTAAATCACGACTACCGAGCAAGTCGCGCATAGGAATTCCCTCTTCGAGGTCTTCCCACCATTCATACTTCCATAATTTAAGACGAGTCACAATAGCCTGCACCACCGCATCATGGCCCGAGATAAAACAACTACTTCCGGATCCAAACGTGTAGTCGCCATTAGCGTCTAATTTACGATATCTCATTTAGGACCTCCCGTAGTGCTACCACCAGACATTACACCAGAGTGCACATGACTTTCAATCGAAATGCCTTTAATAACAGCATTTCCAGAAGTGGTCAAATGCCCTGTGATATTTACATCACCAACAATATTAATAGTTCCATCGGCTAACTCGATATACGAGCCGCCACCAAGCGTGCGCAGCTGCGCCGTGTCGGTAGAATAACCGCCTAGTTTCTTAACCTGTGAGGTAAATCCAAGGATTGCAAAAGCATCCGATAGATCGTGTCGCCGGCGCTCAACTTGGTTCTGAATGCCTCCAGATTGCCACCAGGCATCAATGCACATGTCTGCAAAAATAACCAAGCACTCATCACCAATAGCAACCGGTAAGGTCAATGCATAGTTCCCAGCGCGGTACACAAATAATGGCACCTCTTGCAGTTCAGGAATTTCAACCCATTCAGAGCGGCCATCAATATCAATCAATTTTTCACGTATTGCAGGTCTAACCGAAACCGTCTGCCGGTCAGGATTAAATGCAGTAATTATACCTGGCATAGCCACGCGCAGCACCCTGTCATAATAATCCATAAACTGGTCTAGACTGTCAGCCTTAACCCGTTCTTCAATTGGTATCAATTACATCACCCCCTTATGTCCTGCTCCGCAGAATCAACCATTAAAGGTAAACCTGCTCGGCCATTACGTCCGATTCCAATAACTTCCGTAGTCCAAACTTCGCCATGAGTATCGCCACTATGATGCAAGGAATACACTTGATATTCCCCGTCCTGGTCAAACACGCTCTGCTGAGACTGCTTCTGCTGACCGCCACCGTTCCCAGATGGGAGATTGACAGCCTGTCGATTAATAATGGAATTATCAATCTTAATCATGCCGTTAACAACAATCAAAGGATTGAGCAGCGATACGATTCGAATGCCCTCGTCCGTATATTCTGGTGTACCGACCAGGCCGGTCGTCGGGGTAAGAACGATACAATGATTTTCAGGAATCGGGTCCGTGAACTTGCGTACCGTGAGCTTGCCATCATTTATCCAGTAAAAGCTACCGTTACCCTTGGAGATATCGTTCAGATAGTCCTTCGGGCGTCCAAATAATACCTTCGGCCTTGGCAACTTCGTCTGGTCCATATTCTCCGATACCTCTTCGGTTTCGATTGGTTGCTTCGACACCGACGCCAGACTCACAACTACATCACGAGGAGTGCTACCTGCAGCCAGTGTAGTCCGCACGAAGTTTAAATCTAAAAATGCGGAACCGTCGACTGCAATTATTTCCAAACGATAGTTGATACCTTCTTCACGATTGCGAAAAACCTGAATAATTTGCCCTGAGAAAATAATACCGTACTGCGCAGCATAACCTGCTTCGAGTTGCACATAGAAACCTTCCTTGATAATATTGCCTTCGGTTTGAGCATTCAAATTATAGATCATCAGGTGGCACACGGACGGTTGTCCAGTTGCATACTTATTGATGGTAAACGTGCACCGGAGCTCTGTTACATCCAACGCTTTATCCTCTTTAGTTTGAATTAAAATGCGCCACTGGCGACCATATAATTTATTATTTATCACACTCAAGGCATTATCGATTGCATTTTCAGCAGTCGGTTTTTCTGTACGTTTAATTTTAGTAGTATCAATAAAATCACTCATGGCGTATCACTCCATACCAAGGACCACTCCGTCCCCAGGGTATCAGCAGTCGGCCATTGTTCTTTCATCGCATCACTCTTCGTGATGTACGCGGAGCCAATTTTCAAATAGCCAAACTGCTCCAGGATATTATCTGCAGGCAGCACAGGCAAGTTACGCAATAGCTCTACATCATTGGTAGTCAGCGATATGAGCCAATAACCAGCGACCTCATTATATCGGGTCTTAAAATGAAGAACTAAATTATTACCATCAACCGGCACCTTGCAGCTAAACGTCTGATTTGGAGCAGATGTAATTGGAATTACACTATACATTTACACACCTCCTATAAACCACGCATCACGTCGCCCATCGCTTTCAATGCACTCTTATTCTGGTTCGACGGAGCTTCCGTTACAGCCTTATTGCCACCATTTGTTTGGTTGGTAGTTTGACTTCGCGCAGAAACTGTGACCTCGGCTACTTCACCGACCTGCACCTCTTCCAAATGGAGCGACGCATGCAGCGCGAACTGAGTCTTCACATCATCCGGACTATTTAATTTAACGAGCAGCATATTATGATACGTGCCCAGGCGCGTGACTACGGTAATCGGAATACGAGCTTCAACCATAGACTTCAAAATAGCATAGGTTGCAGCGGACCGGTTATTCCCGGCCACTACATTACCATTCGTCAAAAAACGGCGGACCCCAAAGTCCACCGCCGCATTTAATAAGCGATTTGTAGTTTTAATTCCACTTAGGGAGTTCCCTGGAGTCGCGTCCGACACCATGATTTCAATATCAAGCACCTTCGGCAACACGATAGCATGGTCAGTCATGACCGCTCCAGTTTGCACCGGATAAGTAGTTGCTTTGACCTCTGCCGTATGCTCGGTCTTCATGATGCCATCAAAGGCCAGTCCACCAATAGTCCAGCCATTGGTCTTGAATATAAAACGCTCCAGATTATTATAGCCGGTCGTTAGATCCAGGAGCTTAGTATGACCGGTTAGCTTGGCCACATCCTTGGTAAAATTCAACCAAGCCGGCTTACTGCTAGTAATCTGCTTCGCATAATTACCAACATAGGAGCCAAAGTCTCTCATGTAAAAGGATAAACTCATCCGATTCCACCTCTCCTTTCTCTAACAGCAACAATAGGTCGTTCTGGCATATTTAATGCACGCGAAACATTACTGCCTACAGCTTTCCCGATATCGCTAGCGCTAGCATTCGAGTTAGTGACATACACGTTAATATCACCGATACTATTGCTCGTACTAGTCGTCGCAGGATTTACAAAATACGACGGTCCTCCATACTGACCGGTCATGGTTCCAATGGAGTCATATAACCTAGCTGCACCTTCTTTGATTTCATCAATCTTATTGCCAACACTTTCGGCAACATGATTATATTGCACCTGGATAGCTTGACCAACGGAGCTAGCCATTTCTTTTACCGTATCACCAACGCCACCCCCGCTATTGCTAGTTGAGGTATTCTTGATTTCGGAATAAGCCGAATAAGCTTGGTTGGCAAGGCCACCGCGATAATCTTTTACAGACTGCGACTGGTCTTCTGGTTTCTCCCATTGGGTAAGGATAATGTCAGATGCCTCCTGCACGGTTTTGGCATTTTGCAACGCACTCCAAACCTCTGGAAAATCTTCCTTCATTTCCTTAATCGCATACTCTAATTGTGCGCCGAATGCGCGACTATCGCTAAGGTCAGTAATGCCTTTTGAATTCAAATATGCTTCAAGCTTATCAGCACGCTTGCCATTCCACTGGGCAATACCGATTGAGCGCAATCCATTACTATCAATAATGCTGGTCGTAGGGTCTAGACTAGATTCGGCGGTCATATTGCCAATAAGACCAGCAGCCGCAACTTCTGTCATGCCACCTTTCACAAGGGCCTCTACACCTGCAGCAGCGTTCCCGTTAACCTCACCTAAGTCCGGAGCTCCGCCACCACCAAATCCCATGATAGCAGCTGCTTCAGCAAACTTACCTTGGAGCAGCAATCCAATAACACGGCCAATTTTACCAAGCTTAGATAATACCGTAGATAACACATTTACGAGATTACCGAGTGCAACCCCGACGTCCTTCCAGAACGGCATAACGCGCGGGTCTCCGACTAACCATTTAAAGAGTTTGATCATTAACTTAATGAGATTTGCTACGACCTTGGCAAGCTCAATAAACGCCATGAGCATTTCGCCAATAGCATCTGTAAATTCTCTCGGAACACCTAAGTCTTTGAAAATATCCCATAAGCCACGCAGGGCATCATAGACTGCACCAACGATAGTCGATACGATATCCCAGAGTATTCCAAGAAACTCGCCTAACAAACGAATGAACTGTCTGAATCCTTCAGTCTTACCTAGCTCTTTCAAGAACTTAGCAATGGCCTTAATGCCTTCGGCGACTAATTTAATAAACTCAGCAAAATAATGCAGCAACGTTTTCATAGACTCACTAAAATCATCTACGAGTCCGACTTCTTCCAAGGCATCCCAGAGCGCACCAAAAGTATCCGCAACCAATGTGCCAATGGCTACGATTAAGTCCCAAACAGCACCGAGGAGCTCCTGCAACGCGCCCGTGAACTCTGCCAGTTCTGGACTCTCAGAAATAGTCTTCAGAAAATTAAAAACAGCATCAGTCGCTGCATCTACATCGTCACTAATGCTATTCCAAAAATCGATTAACTTTTGCCAATACGGGCCAAACTCTGATTCTTTGCCATCCATGTACGCATAGAAGTCGTCGAGTAAAAGCAGCAGCATGCTAATTACAGCAACTAATCTCCCGACTGGACTTGCCCGGAGCAGGGCAAAAAATGCGCCGATAGCTACGGTAGACACCTTAATGCTATGCGGTAGCCTGTCCCAGATATTAAGCATCAACATGCCAAGCGACCGAATCGCCCGCATAAAATTAAGCCCAATATTAATAATATAGCCCAGGCCATCTGCGATATTCCTGGTTATCCGCGGCATATTCCGTTGGATATACTCGTTCATGGATCGTAGAGAAAATCCTGCCTTTTCGAGTGGCCCGATAAAATCTTTTACCAGGTAATAGCTTATCCACTTGATGGCATAACTGGCTTCCTGCTTCAAACGAGTGAACTCAAACATGATATCGCGAACTTGTTTCATCGCCGCGCTATAATCGCCATCAGGCATTATTTGTTGCGCATCTTGCAGCAATGCATTATAGCGACTGCGCAGCTCCATATTCGTCTGCACATCAGCTGCAGATTCACCCAGGGCATCCAGGGCCTCTTTCATCTTCGTCGCCTGGCCGGTAGATATCATCATCGAGGTTGCATATTTTTGCATGGCCAAATCTTGTTTAGCCGCACTAGCAACCAGGCCGGTAATGCTACCAACGATACCCGAAATGGCTCCAATTACAATACCACTGGCCTTGCCCCATTGAGCCGCATTCGAGATGATTTTAGCCGATAACCCGTTGATGGCCTTATCAGCCTCTGCAAAATCAGACTTATCAATATCGACACCGAGTGCTATCAGATAAGACTCAATAACATTATCCAACTAATCCACCTCCCTTTGCGACGCTGCATAATCTTCAGCACGACGCCTATTCTCGGCCATGACCGCCATTATTTCGTGAGCGTCCAATAAATCTTCCAGGCTATATGTCCCGTCAAACACCTCATGCTGCTTCCACATTCCATTAAAGACCGGAGCATAGGCAAAATTATCTAAATTAACGCATTCGGCAACTTGGTAGCCGAGGTACTGTTGTTCAGACTCGTCACCAAGGAACTCAAGCCGCCGTCGTTGAAAAAAACAAGTAAATTAAATAACAATGCTTCAATGGTCAATCTTAAAACAAGACCGGTATCAGTATCCAAATCACTTACACCCCAGCGACCATTTGCGCCAATAACAGGCATAACGCCTGCAGGCAATACTTCATAGCATACTTTCAAACAATCCTTCTGGAGAGCCGTGAAGTCCTCACGGCTCATCTTAAATAATGTAGAAGGCAGCATTTCGGCAAAGCTATCTGCAGATGCGTCTGGAGTTTTAGACCCAAGAAACTTATCCTTATTCCCCGTAATCACCGGTAAAATCTTCTCGAATAAGGTAAAAGCAATATAAGAACCGGTAAGCGCGTCAAAGCGTTTCACCTGGAACTTACGCTCACCAACTTCGAATTCTTTGAATTCTGCTCTGCTCATTTTTTAACCCCCTATGCAAAGTTCATTTTCTGAATATCCGCAAACATCAAAGTCCATGCAACGCGCTGACCTTGAGCCTGGAATGGTTCGTCCGCTTCTTTATTAAAAGAGCCACCTGTAGCGATGGTCATTTTACCCATCTTAGGAGCGCGGATAGTTAAAGTAAGACGAGCCCATTCGTCGGTATCAGCCGCCCAGCAATAATTAAAACACCCCTGCAACCAATTATGAAGCGCCGAGGTTTGTTGAGCATTAACAGTAATGCTACCGTTATTACCAGCAATTTTAGAAACCATAATGTGACCATCTGCAGCCACATCATGTACAGTACGTTCTGTATTTTTAGCAACAGTGAAATCACCAATGCCTTCACCTTCCATCGCGAACTGGCCATAACTAGGATGAGACAGAACCGCAGATACATCAGTAAAGCTATACGTAGTATGTGCTTTTGGCATAATTTATTCCTCCTTCCCTTAACGGTTAACGTCGACCTGGATAGTAATGTACTGATATGCACCGGATAATTTAAGCGACACATAAATAGGTGGAGACTTACGAGCATCACGATCCGCCTGCGACTGGTCATTCACCGGCTCGGACTGAATCAAGTAGCCGTTAGGCAACACGTCGCCATATTTTAAATTTAAAATATTAGACCCCATCCATTTACCGGACTCAGCAACGAATCCAATTCGACGGAAGTCCTCGCAGACTTCTGTAATTTTAGTGATGATTTGAGTGACGCCAGTTTCTTCGCCGGCAATCTTATCCACCGTATAAAGCAAGTCCATAATGGCAAACTGGGTGTCATTCTTGAACTTATCTGTAAAAATAAGTTCATCGAACCAAGTCCCGTCAGCTAACTTACCAGGTTCAAAGCCATCATATCGGCCGCCACGATTGACGTACACATTGACGTTCGCCCCGGTGATTTTATTGAACTCAGTAGAGCTTAAACGGCTGGTACTGTTTTCAGTCTCAACACCGACCTCGGCTTTATAGCCCAGGGTATAAGCACTTTTCGCTAAACCCGTCATGGAGCCCATCGCATAACCGATAACGCCTAAAATTGCGTCCGGATGCTTGGTGGAAAATTGGCCAATGGATCGGCGGAACTTTTTATTCTTCAACATCACGCCTACGCTATCATCAGCCATAGATTTTACACTAGCGTCAGAGGTCGTATAAGCAAGCACACTGTCCGGAGTAACCGCTTCAATGTATTCTGCCATTTCAACAATCTGAGACGCCTGCAGGTCCGCGCACACATAACCAACATACCAGTCGCTATTTACTTCACGACAGGCCTTTAATGCATCAAGCGGTTTTTCACCTGTCTTGAGTGTTCCGACTAAAATGCGTGGTGGCTTACGACGACCACTAAATAATAATTGCGCCGCCTTATATAAACGGCTTTCGGTAGTAAAACCGTCCTGCGCCATTTCAGTCACGCTATTATACAAGCGCACACGTTCATCGGCAGGGATAACTGCGTTATCACCAATAATGCAGCACAAATCAAATGCCTTACGCGTCGCGGACACACTAGACAGGTTCACAACGATGCGCACAATGTCATCCATAGGCAATGGTACTACTGGCATACTTTATTCCTCCTTCGGTTCATTTACAAAAATCTGAACATCTTCGATACTGCCTACATCTTCTTCCACGACATACAACTCATTGAATCGCAGTCGCATATCCCAGCGCTCCCACCAGCGGCCATTGAATAGCTCCGGCACACGCAGAGCTTGCGGATAGTCCGTGATGAGGGCAATATCATTTTTAAAATAAAAACGGCGTGCCTTCTGTAAAAACACACCGTCCTTAATCTGATTCTGGACATCACAAGCATGAGGTCCATATGCAATTAAATAAACCTCCCATACGCGCGTACGAGAGGTCGACTTTATAACAGCTTCTTCATTCGGATGATAGAGACTACTGCGGAACTTAGCATACTCATCGTCCAACTCATTCAAGCGAATGAATAATTTATCCTGATCATGTTTCCAGCCCGGAACCCCAGTCGCTTGGTAGCTAAACACTATCTGCTTATTATCGAGGGGCAATTCCAGAATGTCACATAAGAGATCTCGAAATAGATTCTCCACCTCGACGAACGTTCTCTTAGGCATCATCCGTCACCTCCACATAAGTGGCAATGGCCTTATAAAAGCCGTTTTCATTGAAGTCATCCGCATGGATAATCTTATAGCGCTTTCGCTGATATTCGATAAACATGGCCGGCTCGCCGTCACTAAATCTCATCGGAGCCTTAGTCAAAAATGTCATGGAGCCAGAAACTCTATCAGCTTCCGGCAACATCTCTAAATCATCACCACTGGTAGGTCTAACCACTCCGGTGACAGCCTTCGATTTAGTCACAACGCAATGTCGACCATTAATCCACTCGGAGCTATTTGCCACTAATGTGAATAGGGTGCAAAAATCAGGATCATAGAGCAAGAAACTAATATCAAGCATCACACATCCCCCTTATCCACAACATAGGTAATCGCTTGCCGCATAGCACCAGTGTCAATCAGTGGACTATCAGAACCTTTCTTAATTATGGTTTTAGGAGAGTTGGGTGCCCATCCATTAGCCGGATGTTCAAACCATCCCTTAGCCATAGCAGCTGCAAACATGCCTACCTTTCGATAACCAGTGTCTCGACCGGTCTGCAGATACAACTTTATCGCTTCACTCAAGTCGACCTTTATCGCGTCCTTGTGATAATCCATAGCCGGCTCCAGGACTGGGCGCGGTGGACTATGCCAAAGAGGGGAACCATGAGACTGCACATATAGCTGATAGGCTTCGCTATACTTCTTCCCCTGGTCCATGTCGGACTTCATGTCCTCGCGCATAGATTTCTGACGCACGCCATGAGTATGGATATACAGCAGCTCCGCATTAGTAATGCCACCGCCACCATCAGCTGACCGCGAACTATTCGCTTGCGGGATACCAACTAGCACCCGTGTCTTAGCAATCTCACGCATGCGGGTCTTAAATGCAGCCATATTACTTTGCCGGGTAACAGCAGCTCTCACCATACAGTCATTCCACCTTTACCTACCAGCTTCGCAAACTGAACTAACTGTTGACCATAAGTCGTTTGACCATAGGTGCCCCAGCCGACGCATTCGTTTGCGATACTCGATACGTCATAGGAGATTGACATGTCAATCACCGACTTAGAACTAGCAACACCTCTGCTCAGTCCTCCTTCAATGGTGTCAGACGTAGCAGGATTAGCAAGCAGCGTTAAGTGGTGCGCAATAAATAAGCCCATGCCCATACGCCACCACTCATGCCACCTTGCATACGATAATGAAGCATGAGCGATTTGCACCCATGCCTCAATCATTTCTTCGCTTACGTCGACAAACTTAGGATATAGCGCCATAAAATCGGTAGCTGTGAATGATGGATTTTCACTACGACGAATATTACTAGCCGCAACGATTGCCTGATATACACTAGTAATAGCCATAACGATTACTCCTTCACAGTAGCCTTACGAGTCCGACTAGTGGTTTTCTTTACCACAGGTTCAGGTTCTTCCACTGGAGCCTCTACAGGTTCTTCCACAGGAGCCTCTACAGGTTCTTCCGTTTTCTTTTCAACGGCCACCTGCGCCTTCTGCTCAACCGTAGATACAGAACCTTCAGCTACTGCCCATTTAAACAATGGATCGTGTGCAACCCAGTCCGGAACCTCGGTCACATCACCTTTGCGAACATAGATAATTTCATTCGTATTCGGATTGCGGAACCCTAATGCTTTCTTAGAGAATAAAAACATCGAATCATCCTTTCCTTAAATACCATCGCGGTAGCTAAACGGTTCGAAATAATGTACTTTTACAACGCCTACGTTAGCAACATATAAGCTGTCATAGCTAGCAGTACCAGCAACCGGCTGAGTCATGGCACGTTGCAACTGCACTGGCATATCCATATCCACAAAATAGTCGTCATGGACATAAGCGACCATACGGTCAGTACCACCTACACCAGCACAGGAGCACCAACGACATTCGCCGATAAATAAGTCGACGCCTTTATCCTTCGCGATATTATTATCCTTCAAGTATTCCAATAAGCTAATAGAGCCGTTAGAGCCAGCGATGGAGAATGGAGTCTTCACGAGGTACGCATACTGCTGTGGCGGAATCAAGATATGATTTGGAATCGCGCGGTTATCATAACCGGAGTTAGCCCAGGCATCTAAGATTGTGCGGTTGATATCTTCTAAGATTTCATCGATAGTCTTATTGGCCCAGTCAGTCTTACCAGCCTTACCAGTAGCCACAGAAACGGCTGCGACATTCTCTTGGTTCACTAAGCCCTTGGTGCCGTAGTTAGGTAAGCCAACATAAGTATTGGCATCCATGTATTTATCGAAATCTAAACGGACGCCATCGTCGTACATCTTTTCAATGCTTCGACCAGTAACCGTACCACGCTGCACATCGATGAACTTCACAGACATGGTGATTTCATAAGGCAACACAGTCCATAAGTCCTTGCTCACGTCTGCCTGGATACGACGAATCGCATTCTGCACGCCACCAACGCTACCATCAGTGCCACCACCAACTGCAGCATAGTTAACGTTAAAGTTGGAAGTTGCTTCAATCCAGCCGCCGCCAGCATTGATAGTAATATCACGAGCGTAGGTAGTAGAAGTCAACGGTTCACGCAATCGAGGGTCTTGCTTTTCGAGCTCGGACTCCAAAAACGCTAAGCCACTAGATACAGCAGCAGCGTCCATAGTTGGCACTGTGCCACCAGCCATAGATGGCATTGTAATTCTCTTCATATATTTATCCTCCTATTCCTAGATACCAGCACGAATTAAAATGGTGAGTTCTGCAACATTGTTGCTGTCCTTACCGGTAGACCAACGCACGCCCGTGAGCTCTATAGTGTTGGAGCCATCAGCTTCGGCAGCGAAACCATTCTTAACCGCGATATACGCATAAACCTTGCCGCCTGGCTTAGGTGTACCCTTCAAGCATTCAACTACCACAGAGCCACGTTCCAATACATCGCAAGCTTCTTCCGGACGGTACACGCCCATAGATTGGTTCGGCCATTCGGTCGCAGATTTAACACGACGCAATGCTACGCCCGCGAACTTATCTGCTGTATGACCATCACCAAATAATTGCACCGTGCCATCATCATTGAGGGCTACCGGTGCACCGAATAAAATGTTTTCAGTATCCTTTTTCACTGCAAAAGTACGAGATACTTCATCCCCGTGACGACTAATCTGCCCTGGGTATCCATTGTTTAAAGTTGTTCCAATTACGCTTCCTGGCATGATTATTTACCTCCTTTATAATGCGGATTAAATTTGCGGCAGGCTTCACCAAAATTGCCTTCCACTTTACTATCAGTAGTCTTGCGACTATTTAAAGCAGCATAGCCACCAGCAACAGCCGGTTTAGTTTTAGCTGTCTTTTTATCCATATACGGAGCCAATGCAGCACGCAATGCGTCGGTCGATTGCTTACGTTCAGCGCCTTTCATAGCGCAGATAACCGGCTTCATCTTACGGAATAAATTCAAGGCAATCGCCTTATCAGCAGCCTGCTTTTCTTCGGATTCGTCTTCACTATCTTCGGTCATGTCTTCCGGATCCACAGTTACAGATTCTTCACCATCGTCGTCTGTGGCCTCTTCCGGTTGTTCAGTACCTTCAGATAATTCATCTTCGAGCTTCTGAAGGTCGTCAGGTTCTTCATCCTTAACCAACATAGCCTCGATTTGACTTAAGCGTTTTAAAACCGGAGATAAAGCATCGCTAACTACCTGCTTAATATCTTCATCGGCAGCAGCCGTTTCATTTTCAACTTCGCTGTCCGCTTGTTCTTCTTTTTCAGCGATAGCCTCAGCTGCTTCTCTTAATTCTTCAGAGGTCGTATCCTCGTCGTTTACGAGCGCGTTAAACATACGATCCCATATACTTACATTTTTCTTTGCCATACGTTTCCTACCTTTCTTAACATTAACAACCTGACTATCTTTAATAGCCACACGCGCCCCGGCACGTCCATTAGCAACAACCGCCACATGATTGCATATGATATTAGATTGCTCTAGGCCATCTTTAAACGGTTTGTACTCACAATAATACCCAGCACTGATTTCACGCTTACCCGCTTCGATTTCAGCAATAAGCACAGCGTCATAAATAACAAGGTCTGCAATAATAAGATCCGACTCATTCCCGGAGCCACGGCGGACGTTCTGACAAGTGCCTTTCGTATAAGCAGTCGCATTGGACGGTTCGACAAATCGAGATGGATGTTCGTCAGTCACCGGCTTTCCTTCAAAGCTCGCTAGCGTCGCTGGGGCAAATACCTCAGCTTCGTTCCGATATACATCTACAATCTCTTCTTCAGGTCGCTCAACTTCACTGCCTAAGTACTGCTGCACGCCCGTGCGTGCTAATGGCACGTTGTGACAAATTAAAAAGCCCTCCGGAGTACGGGTCATATTAGCGCTAAACCTAGACCCATAAAATGCCTTAGCCATTATCACATCACCTCCTTTCAGCGGCATTTTATTTATATGAAAAAACCGCCATACGAATATAGCGGTTAAATCAACTTAAGTAGAGTGGCCTTGGTCACGCGGACAATCCGACCATTCTGATGCATTCGATATGTATTTTCACTGAGCTGACTACGACTCACCAGGGGCTCGGCATAGCAGCGGCAGTTGAATGTTTCCCCCGGATGATATTCACCATAAGGCTTGACCTTATTCTCTCGGAATAGCCGTTCCGGGTTCGGTGGATCGTGCCAACTACACAACACCCCGTCCATACTACTATGAGAATGTCGCGTACGCGCATCATGGGAACTGCGCCAAAAGTAGTATTCAGCACCGACCAAATCACAATCACTACGCAGCAGTGCCGTTTGAGTTTTCGCTGCTTCCGTTCGAGCAATCAACTTAGCCCTGGCCTTACTTCGCTTCGGAAATAACTTGTGCAGGTCCTTCTCGATGTCTTCCGGGCGCCGCCCCTTCAACGTCTCCCGCATAACATAGGCCGTGACATCGTCAGCCACACTAGCGGGTAATGATTTAATAAGCTGCGCATTCTCCTGGGCTATCCTTCGCATAGTCTCACCACGAGCCCCTGCAAGGTCATCCATAAGCAAGTCATATATTAAACGACCGTTACTATCTAACCGTGCAGCCTCTCTCCAGGACCGACCAATATCTCCGAATAGATTACTAACCATCATGCCAGCCGTGGCTTGTGCAAAATCTGCAAACGCCTGCGACTCAATATATTCGTTGGTTTTTTCGAGCATATTATTCGTCGACAAAGAAGTCACACAAATAAAAAAGCTGTCCTCCAGCAACCTGGTGACAGCCCTTTGATACGCCAGCTCCGTCCTTCGCTTAATAGTCCACTTTGACATAGGCGCTCCTTTTCAGACACAAAAAAGCACTCAATACTGAGTGCCTCTATATTCCCGGAGTAACTTCTTTTACTCCTTTTAACAATCGATATGTTTTTTTCATCATAGTATTATTATCCAAGTATTCTAGGCCCTTTAAAGTAATTCTAGGCGCCTGGCATTGAATAATCATATTTCCATTTACTGCACGCGTTACGAATAAACCAGCAATATAACCATCGGCTACTAACATTTCAATAATCGCTTTCCATCGTGGTTCAGAAATTCCTAATTTTTCTGGAGAAATTTCATCTAACTCGAACATATCTTGGTCCATTGCGGATTCAAGTGCAGATAAAATCTTGTAAATTATTTTAAAATTATCCATTATCTTATCCTTAATATACTTTTTTACCACTTGCCCATGCCTTTCGAGCTTGATTCAATGACATCTGATTTGCACCGCCAGCATAGTCTGGATCTTCATTTTGCAACGGGTCTTCTTCCCATCCACATACTTCACAAATATCATATTCATCTTGTGCTTCTAACGTGTGTTGTCCACAACATTCACATCTAAATTTTTCCGCCATTTTTTATATCCTTGTCCTTCATAATCTTATAATATTTAACCCCAGCTTTTGGTCTAAACATTGTAAATATTCCTTTTTCAATGCTTCCTTTTACAAATAAATTTTTTTCTTTATCAAAGCGAATAATTTGACCCAATCGATTAATATGTCCAGAAATAGTATCACTTGTACTAGATTCTAATAAATTAATTGAATATTCAAAGTATTCGGCCTTATTACTAAACTCTTCCGGAAACTCATTACTATGTTTATTCCAGTGATTATTTAACACAGCTTTACTTTTAAAACCACGATGATTTAATTTATTAGCACCTTGTGGGGATGGCTCTATTTTACCATTATTACCGCTATTAGTCGAGGTATTATCCCCCCGAAGAAAATTCGCCCTCCCTATTTCTTGGATGTTCTTCTTCCTTAAATTCTGTATCTACCATTTGCAATGAGTCTACACCGCCAAACATGTTACCCGGTGTAGTTTCCCCCATAGCAATCGTATCATCGTCCGCAGCTTCAATATCATCATCTGTGATATTAGTCCACATTCCAGTTCGCTTGCTAGACTGCTGTAATTCTTGCAAGGCAGTCTTCTGAGATATAAGCCCAGCCGTGAATGCCTGAGTCACTGCTGTAGTCTGCTGACTGCCAAGGTCTTGCTTTTCAGCTTCATTTGCTCTTCTTACTGGATTGAAGTTATAGTCCAGGTCATTCGGAACAGCACCCAGCTCTGAGGTAAAAATAATCGGCAGCAACTTATCCAGCACAGGACGTAATCGAGTCTCTTGTTCCTTTTCAATAAGGTCGTAATAGTTTTGCATATCCGATTCACCAGTTGCATTCATACCTGCAGGTGAACGCCCGAATAATTTAGTTACCGGAATACCACAAGCGCCTGATACATCCATCATGAATCGGTCGTAGATATCACCCAAACCACCAAAGGCAAACTGATGTGATTCATACGCATCATTGCTGCCGATAATCTGCAGCGCATTGTTGTTCATGATAGCATTCATGCCTTCAACCGTTCGGTACAAGTCTTCAACGGCCTTCTCGCCACCGAGCCCGAATATCTGCTCCATACCTTCCATTTTAAACACTCGGATATTAGCCATGAACGTCAAGCACGCAATATTCCAGGATACGTTATCACGCTTATTAAGCTCATCGAATACCTGCTCCAGCTCCGACATGCCCCAGTAGTTCTCTGCCAGCATTTCCATGTACGGCAACTTAGCACCCAGGAACCTAACCACACGCGAATAATGAATGCGCATCGTATTTTCAACGCGCGACTCGGATAAGGTGATATCGTAGTATTTAGGCAGTCCAAACTCAGGACTATTTATATTAGTAATGAGCTCGCTCTCCGGATTTACACCAGTCCAGCGATCAACAATTAAAAGTCCCTTAAACGAATCAGGCATTACCTCGTCCAGGTCCAGAGGCTCTTCCAACTTATCATCCTGTCCATCAATAATAATAACTCCGATAGCGCCACCATACAGACGACCCCAGTACAAGCCTTCCCTGATACGTTCAATCAACCCGGTTCTGCGCATGCAGCCTTCGACCCTATCGCGCTGGTCCGGAGTAATATCAGAAACAATATCAAATCCATTCTTCAACATGTCGTCAGGAATAGCACTAATAATATTGCGCACCACCCAGTGTGAACGATACATGGCATTTAATTTATTGAAGTCCCAGCTCTGCCGGGTCAGCGGGTAAGATGTTGCATTAAGCAAATTCGGCATGCCATACCCGGTGCGCGCAGCTACGTTCTGAAATGCATCATTCACGGCAGCAGCTTTATTCTCCACCGTCGGCGCATTCTTACTGTAGCCTTTATCCACAGCCCGCTTCCGTTTATTTTTCTTCACTTGGCAACCTCCATCTCTTAATCAAAGTATTTACTAAATAACGAATTGCATCCATTGCGTGGTCAAATTGTTTCATCGGCTGCTCGACACCACGCTCCGCAGCCTTTTCATCCCATAGATAAGACATAAACTCTTTTATCATATTCTTACAAGACCTATTGACTTTTAATCGGCGCATAAAAATAGCACTCGCGACCTTGCGAATGCCATTGAGCACATCATTATCTGCATCTTTTACACGATACCTATTCTGCCGCAGCAGCAGCTTAAACGATGCTGCAGAGGGGTCAATAATTACAAAGTCCGGATAGTCTTCACCGACGAACTCCTTAAAGTCCTTCAGGTACTGCATATCAGTCTTCTGCACGCCTCGGTCACGGCCACTATAATAGTATTCACGATCAACCCATACGGTCTCGCCATCGTCGTAGCAGTCCAGGAATACCATAGGGTTTGAAGTCCCGTAGTCAATGGTGATGTATCGACGAGCATTAGCGCGAACCTCCTGCGGGAGCTCATCATAGAGATTGGCGTCATTAAACATGTCATAGATAATGCCATCAGCCATTACCCATAGCCCCAGGATGAACCGCTTATACCACAGCCCAGAATACATTCGCTTATATCGCTCTTTGACGGTATCGGATAGCGATAGGTTGTCGTCCATCGTGAAATGCAGATGCAGAATCCGCTTCTCGTCGCTCTTATCGATATATTCCGACTTAATAAAATGATAGGGCGACTCCGGGTTGCAGTTCATCCAAATACGAGCGCCCTCCACAGAGCAGCGACCCATCATCTGATTTACAAATGATTCGGGGAACAAAGCAACCTCATCCGCGAACGCCCCTGCAGCAGTCAAACCCTGGAGCGTGTCCTGGCTAGCTTCATTCGCAGCACCGAAACAAAAGTAGGTATTGCCACCGCAGGTGATCGTGTTCGTCGAGCGATTATAAATATACCCGATGCCCTTCGCATCCAGAATCTGCAGCATAGGTCTAATCACATTTCGCTTGAGTGCGCCCATAGAACGACCCGCCATTATAAAGGCCTCACCGGTGAACGTAGCCAGCGACCAAGTTACGAATGAATCAATCATCGATACCGTCTTGCCGGAACGTATGCTCCCGTCAGCAATAATGGTGTCGTAGTCATAATAAGGGCTCTTGGGCAACCACCAGGTGAGCACCTGCAGCTGGCGCCGAGAAAATGGTTTCCATTCAAACGACGAATTACGCTTCTGCGTCTTCCTTGATATTACCGGTTTCTGCATCCGCCCAAGCCTCCTCTACTCGTCCATTCAATGCATCAATATATGGAGAGATATCCGTAGTGTCCTCCACATCATCCTTCAACTTCATGACCTCGACCTCGGTCTTTAACTTATTAATACGATACCGCTGCTCTTCGGTTGCCAGAGGGCTCCGACACAATTCTTCGTACTGCCGGATCATGCGAGTGAGCGTATCCATCGCGCGAGCCTGGACATTAATGAATTTCTCTTCACGCTCGACCGCAGATATTACATGGTCCTCTGCAGCTGCAGTGGTCTCACGACCAAGGCCTGTTACCTTGGTGGTAGTTTTAGTCGTTCGATACGATATATTATCGGCAGCACTCTCGACATACATTAGATTCTGCAACCGGAGTATTGCCGCGAACTTAATCTGTATGTTGCCCCAAAGAATATCCAAAGGGCTAGCCTCTTGCACGTCCATCACTATTTCCAAAGTCTCCTTCGGTAAATATTTTGCAAACAGACCGTGCGTCGTCGCATTCTGATTCTTAAACGGAGCACCATGACCTACAGCGTTTCGGTTCCCCTTCGGAGCTCCGACTTTGGTTGCAACCTTCTTAGGTTTGGTTGCAACTTTTTTCTCCTTGGTTGCAACCTTCCAATATCTGGTCGCCCAGGACTTTACCGTAGAGACTGACACACCGTACTTATCAGCAATCTTCTGATAAGTCATACCACTTTGCTTGTCCCTGTAGGCGTCCTCATGTTGCACTACACACTCACCACCTCGCTTCAAATTGTTTGTTTTGCATAAACAAAAAAAGCAGCGGTAAAAACCACTGCTCATATTTTAAAAATACATACCTTCCAAATCTTGCAAAATGTTAATCTGTTTATTCAAATAACCGATTTCTTTTAACCTCGTTTGTACTCGAACAATATCGTCTTTTTCATACGCTTCCCCTCTATCATATTCCAATAATAGAATCTGTTCTCTTATCTTTCATTTGTTGTATATTAACTTATTCTCAGTTAATTCTCAAGTAGTTCCACAAGATAAATTTCGGTATTACCACGAATTACACGTATTGCATGAGATGAACCAACTAGCTCGGAATAGCGCTTAACGATGACATCACAATACACTGGATCCAGTTCCATAGCGCAGCAGCGACGCCCCGTCTGCTCACTCGCAATAAGAGTAGAACCGGAACCGCCGAATGGCTCCAGGACAATGTCACCTTCACGCGATGAGTTCTGAATACCACGAGCACACAACTCAATAGGTTTCATGGTTGGATGCTCACCATTCCGTAGCGGCTTATTCACACGCCAGACAGTATCCAGGGCGGTGCCTTCATTATAGAGAACCTCGAACCGGTCAGTCTTAATCACGATATGCTGCGTATCCGTTTTCAAATGCAATAAATAATCATCCCCGGACTTTTCAACTTCGACCGGCAACAAATCATCAATCACCGTTCCCTGCTTGCGACCGCCATACCACTTATGCGACGCACCTGGTTTCCACCCGTAAAGAATAGGCTCATGCATCCACTGATAATCTTGACGACCAAGAACGAATGAATTCTTCACCCAAATAAGCACCTGCTTAAGTAATAACCCTGCATCACAAAATGCATTTCGGAACGCATTACCGGCGCCATCAGCATGGCACACATAAATAGGAGCACCTGGTTTCATACCTTTGTTCATGGCCTTAAATGCAGCCAAAAGGAATTTATAAAAGTCATCGTCGGCCATAGAATCGTTCATGATAGTTAATCCGGTGCCGCCCTCGTAGGCAACATTATATGGAGGGTCGGTAAATACCATGTCCGCTTCGTCCCCCCCTAGTAGACGCAATACGTCTTCCACGGAAGTTGAGTCTCCACACAATAATCGATGCGGACCCAGGATCCATAAATCACCTGGCTGGGTTATGGTATTTTTAGTCGCAGAATCAACTGCCCCTTCCACATCAAAGTTATCGTCCTGGACAACACTACTTTCAGCTTCTCCCAGAATGCGGTCAATTTCATTCGCCGTATAACCGGTAAGCTCGACCATATCGTCGGCCTCTTTCAATAATAAAGCCAGCAGAGAGTCATCAATAGTCGCCAGCTCCGCCAGTCTATTATCAGCGATTAGGTCTGCCCATTCAGCAGCTTCGCTTTCGTAGTCCTGGAGGTCCACCGGCACCGTCTCCAGATTTAAGAGTTGTGCAGCTAGCAGTCGACCATGACCTCTTACAATAAACCCGGAGCGTTTTGAAACCGTGATTGGAGCTCGCCAGCCTTGCGTATTAATAATTTTAGCAAGCAGCTTAATCTGCTTATCCGGATGCGTATTTGGGTTTCGCGGATTGGGGATAACCGATTCAATCGGCATCATTTCATCAAACGCGCAATGCACAGCAACCATTAATATTCCACCTTTCGCTTACAAAATAAAATAGGCACCACAACGGGTGCCTACTTTACGTGTCTCAATCGATTATTAAGTTAAGGAGTGAAACGATTCATTACATTTATTTCACACTATCATTATAAATCCTTAAAATTGTCATGTCAATGTCAATTTACTGTCAATCTTGTCAAGCCCCCATGCTATAGACGCCAAACAACAGCACCGCCATATCCTCCAAACCTTGCTTCAAAGCCCGGTACCCGGTTGATTTTGATACAGGTATGAATAACCCATCCACAACATCCAGCATCTCACGTCCATCAATTAAATAATATTTGAGAATATCATAATTTATTTTATTCTGACTTTCGCACCGCGCACGGTAGATCGTGAGCATCGCATCGATGTGCTCCAACATGAGCTCCGTCCGCTTCTTACTCGACATCAGCGCCTGGAACTTAATAAAACCATTCGAGTCGAATATCTCGGTAAGAATTAGACCAAGGGATGTAGGCACCGAATCCTCCGCAGAAAAGATTGCCTCTTCGCAATGGGTCTTCAAATTCTGATATTCCCGCAGCAGGCGCTTGGTATTTTCGATAGCATGCTTCGCTTGGTTTCGACGCTGCTGCTCATGCTTTTTTATGTAAACATTAATAGCGGTCTCTGACGCTAGTTTGATAATTTCTTCTTTAGTCATACACACCATCCCCCTCTAGTTCAATAATTTCCATTCCCAGGGCCAGTGCATATGCACGTTCAGCAATACAGCCTTTAGACTGAGTCCAGTCTCCGGCCAAGTAAAACTTGTCGCACGTCCCGATTAGTTCGAGACACATATCCAGTCCATCAATGTAGTCCATAACCTTATACAACTCAGACCACATCGGCACCGGAGATATAACAAGGTCATCCGGATTCGCCTCATGCAGCATCGCAATAAGCACCTGAATCCGTTTAAGATTTCGAGAATCACCGCCGTACGGGTGGGATAAATAACAAATCATTCCAGAACTCCTTGTCGTTAGCCATGAAAATATTCAAGAAAAAATCTTTACCATCCATAGTACTAACGCTCACCAGGGTGCTACCTCTAGTGACATACACAATAGCGCGTCCAATCCGTGAAATATACGAATCAGCGAATCTTTTAAAATAAAGCTCAATGGCTTTCACTAAATCCTTATTCATAATTTTACTGTCCTCACATCCATAACTTCATATGCGCCCGCAGCGATGACCTCCGACAATGAATAGAGCCCCATGCGATTCCGATTCCGCCAGTAGATGTCTATCCAGTAGCAGCTTAAAAGATTGGACTCATCCATATATTCGTACCAATTTTCACGTTGGACAATTCGCTCCTCGAAACGGTCCGCAGCTTCTTTTGCCTGCCGCTCGGTCATCGTCCGCAGCACCGATAAATATTGCCTTCTACGTCTCAATCTGATTCCTCATCTCTTAAAATAACCGTATTAAACATATGAGTGATTGTGCGTCGATGTTTATGACGTCGTTTTAACTCGGACAAAATATCGATAACATTAACATCCGTTAAATATCCAAGTACATCGCCACGGAAAATATCCTCGTCAACATCATAATCAATGCCACCTTTAGGATTGATTATGGCCATTTCCCAAAACCCCTTATCGCCACCGTATGTAGAATAATACCCTTTTGCAACTGAGACCATGAATCCGTCTGGCAATCGAAAAAGGTAATGCTCTCTGTATACATTTTGACCAAATTTAATCATTTTGATCTCCTTTTGGATCTAATTTAATCTCATTCTGATTTAATATAAACTAAGAAAATGCCATTTCCACGTCTAGTCCCAAAGAGAGGTTTTGTTGATACTAAAGGCAATATATCCTTTACTGATACTTCATGCTCTGACCATTTAAAAATTAAGATGCCATGTTTCTCTAAAACTCTAAAACACTCTACAAATCCTTTTGAAATATCATCCTTCCAATAATTTTTATCGAGTGTTCCATATTTCTTAGCTAACCAACTATTATGCCCTGCTTCTATTAAATGCGGTGGATCAAACAGTACTAACTTAAAAGAATTATCCGGAAACGGCATGTTTCTAAAATCTCCGACAATATCTGGTGAAACTTCCAAGGCTCGTCCGTCCGACAACCGCTCCACTAATTCACGGTTATCCATAAATAAGGCCTTGGAATTATTTTTATCAAACCACATCATTCTGCTCCCGCAGCAAGCATCCAAAATAATCTTATCTTTAATCACAAATTAACTTCACCACCTCTATTTCAGCACGAGGTCTAGCTTTATCTATTCCAACAATTCGACTATCACCGTAATGCACAATCTGCTGGTCATCCTTAATAACACCTGCAGCCTGCAATATATCCGACGTCGCTTGCAATAGACCAACTAGGTCCGGCCAATGCTGTTTATTAGGCAGCCAGTATTGGCAAGTAACAATGACCGGTTCCGTAATCGGCGAACGATTATATTGAGCCTGAAGGATTTTCTTTGCCTCTCTTTCATAACGAAGAAACGTCTTAGAGGGGAGCATCATATGCCGGCCTTTCAAATTAATGATTTGGCCAGAATTTTTCTTCGTCGCAGGTCTTCCAACAATTACAAATTTCATGCGATACCCCTCAGTCTTTAAACATGCCCTTCTTCGTCATATAGCGTTTTAGGCTTTCATAATCATGCACACCTACATCAGGCACAGGCTCTTTTTCTTCGACATCCACATCAAAAGACACCTCCAACAGCTTCTGCTCTTCGGCCTTTACGCACTGCTGCATGAGCTGCGATAACACCGGTGAGCTCTCCACCATCTTCGTGAATCGCTCACAATCGACTCGGCGCTTAACCTCAGCGTCGTAGAACTTCATGAACTGCGCCCGTTTAGTAGATAGCGACACTTCATCGCCATAACATAAATCACGCCAGCCAAAGTTCTCTGCTATCTTCCACAGCATAGCCGGCAGCATTCTTCGACCGCCTTCAAATCCACCTTTCTGGATTGCAGTCAGCACCATCGACCAAGCCTCGTCTGCCTGTATATAACCAGTGCCGGTTACATAGGCCATCACCGATAATGCTTTCTCCCTGATCGTAGAGACCGACGGAAAAAATCGCTCGGTACAGATTACATCTTTCACAGCGACCTGGAGCGCTGCAGGGTGAATGTCCTGCAGCATCTCGGTATATAAACGCAGCTTCTCCTGGAGTGCTCGCGGTTCCAGGCGTAAATCATACGCGCGGGTCAGAGGTAGCAACGTAGCTAACGTCAATTGTTTCTGGTTCGCCACCATCATCACCACCTTCCAATTCAGCCATCAATGCGGCATATGGATCCGACAACCTATAAGTTTCGGACTCGTTGAGATACCCTTCAAACTTAGTCCCGAATAGAGTTTCTGGTCTGAGATATTTTGACATCTTCGGATCATGCAGCCACTGCTTCGACTTCTTAGCAATAACAATTTTGAAGTCATCCAGGCCAAAGCCTTCCTTGATTCGAGTTTCAATAAGCCGCCTAGTCTTCGGAGTATTCGCTCTATAACGAGCACCGGTCTGCTGATTTAAAAACTCAACAACCTCAACCACGATATTCTTTTTCGATTCCAAAGTCGGGTTTCCCGACAATGTATTTACTACTTTACTTTCCTTTACTTTACTTTGTGTACTTCTGCATACATTAACCGAGTTATTGTCTACATTAACTCCGTTATCGCTATCAATAACTTCATCTAAGACTACATTATTGTATACATTAACATCCAAAAGTAAGTAATTTTTTATGAGAAAAACTTGTCGTCTACGGCTGACTGCTTCCAGATATCTAGCCTGAATTCCTTTCGATGTTAAAATTTTATAACGCTCAAAAAGTCCCGCGTGGAAAAATCCAATAAGAACGGCCTTATTAACCGTCTCCATGACTGCGCCCTCAGTAACCCCAACTAAGTCAGCAATTAAAAAAGGCATATCGTTATCCCACCGCATGTAATACCCCTCGTCCCGATAGATATTACCGAGCAGGGCGATTAGTATGGAGATGGATTGTGATCCACCGGCCTTTAGCAGCCGGCGAACTTTTATGTCGCTAAAAAAATCTACGTTTAACGGATAGTAATCCAGACCGTTCTTTAATGGTCTGGCCATAGGTACCTCACTCTGCCTTTTCAGCTACTTCAAATAAATTGGTTTGCGCACGCTTACCCTTCACATAGCGATTCGCCTCTTCGAGGAGATTTTCAACGCTAATCAATTTCTCGTCCGGATACCACCACGAGGTGCTAAACGATATCGAACGACCAGTCTCAAAAGTCAGGGAACCGGTAAGGCTTAACTTATCAAACTCAAGTTCTGAATATTTGAAATTCACCTTAAACAACCAGAGATTATCCGAAAAGTCGCAGAACTCTCTGAACTGAATCAGAAAAATATCTTTGAGCGCGGAAAAGGCATTGCGCAATTCAGCACTCGGTAGGTCCTTACTTTTTAAGGTGAGCTGGTCCACAAATCCATTTGACTGCTCGTAGGCATAACTGATAGACACGCTATCTGCGGTCAATTGCAAACTTTTTATTAACATACAACCACTCCTATTCTGCGATATACACAACCTTGCCGGTTGCCGCAGCAACTTTATTTTTGAACAATTCTGCGTCGGAATTACGATCCGACAGATGCAGTAGGTGAATTTCTTGCACATACTGCAGGTCATTCGCCTCCAGGAATTTAATCGTATTCTCCAGGGCAAAATGACTTTTAATCAGGCGGTCCCGGAACTGATTATTTATCCGGCCTTCCCGCACATTCGCATTTAAGATTTCAAAGCTATAGTTGGCTTCCACCATAATGTGCGTCAGCCCTTGGAACTTATAATGGCAATAGTAGCTGTCCGTGATATAAACCAGCTTCTCAGAACCACACTGGATCAGGAACCCGTAGTTCGGCACATCATGTTCCAGTGGGAACGGCAGCACTCTAAACGGACCAATATCAACTACCTGCTTAGGCTCCAGCTTATGCACCCAGTGATGAGTTCCAACTTTCAGAAAATCAATAGTGTCGTCATTCATGTAGCAAGGAACGCCCAGCTTCAGGTAATCACTAATATAAAGACAATGGTCGCCGTGGCGGTGTGATACCAGAACGCCTGCAATAGAATCTATATGCCCCAGGCCCTTACGCTTAAGCGTCCGCAACGGAACGCCCGCGTCGATAATTAGAGAGCAGCTACCATCTGTCACCTGGTAGCTATTCCCATTCGAGCCTGAGCCAAAGCTCTTAATACTAAGCATTTGCATCCGGAGCTGCGAACATATCGACAGCCCCCTCAGTCCCTTCAGCCACAACCTCACCGGTCACTGGATCCATGAACAAGGATTTATTATCAATCTGCTTCGGCTCTTCAGCTGGCGTAGGCTCAATATCAATAACCTCAACATTGGCATTAACTTCAACCTCACGAGCGACTTCGCTATCTAGGAAGTCAGATTCAGCAGCCTTCAAGTTCATGTAGTCGGCATCGATTTTGCTAGTGTCGATAGTCAGACTATTATAGGCAGCACGCTTGATCGTTTTCAGGCACATCTCTGCGAACCAGCCTTCTACTACTTCTTTACCGCTTGGCTTGCCGTTGGTGTATACGGCTTTTTCTCCGCCCCAGAATTCAGGACTGGCCTTGGCCGGTTTACGTTTAAGAATATCAGCCAATGTCATGACCACCACTTTATTACGAGGGTCCGAAATACCATAATCCAGAAAATAGAATCCGCCTCGAATCTCACCACGGTCGAATGGGTCTCCGATTTCGAATTCATAGCTTTCATAGGAATGAGAACTGTCCTTCTTCACCATCCGGAAGGTATCCTTCTCATAGACCAACTCGGTGATAATGGCCTTCGGAGGTTCCAAGGCATACTTTTTAGCAATGAGCTCAAGCCCTTTATACCCCTTCAAAAACACCATGTGGTATTTATTAGTATGACTATTTTTATACGGAATCGGGAAAATATGGTTACTCTGCGCCGGGTCCAAACCAAGGCGGCAGGCAGAAACGACATCACGAGCAAGCAATTCCAGGTCGACATTGTTCCAAGTATACGCCAACGCCTCACGATATTTCTCTGACTTCTTCAAGCGCTTTTCTTCGGCCTGCCCCAGGACGCTGTCGATAACCATAAAATAACTTTGACCGAGCCGCTTCTGATGATCCGTGAGCGGCATCACCGCACCACCGACGCTGGACAATTCTTTATTCACCATATCCACAAATCGCTGTGACATAGTTAACTCTTGTTTGCTTTCAACTACATTACTCATAATTTCCTCCTTAATTAACCGTTAACTTGCGGTGATTGCTAGACACGACTAAGCGAATAACTTGACTATCACAATCGATAAATTGAGTTACCGCCTCGGCATTATCGATAAACACCGGAGCCGATAATTTATAGTGGGCGGTCAAGGTATTAATAATATCTAAACCGACGTTGATGCGGGCCGCATTATTCATGCTGCTGTAAGGGACGTCTCTATACAACGTCTCGCAGCACTCTTTAATTCCGCCGTTCACCTGCTGCTCAAATAATTTAAACCGAGCCAGCTTGAACTTATCTGCCACGACGGATTCCAACGCTTCCACCTTAGCCATCATGAATTCTTCAACGAGTACCTGCTGGTCCAGGACTACATCAAAGTCACGACGCAACTCAAGCTGTCGCTCTTCGAGTTCTTTAACACGAGCCTTGGCTTGGCTAGCACTTTCAGAGGTGGCCATATTATTGATAGCCACTGCAATCTCTTGGTTGAGCTCGCTAATCTTCCGGGACAACGCAGCCTCTTCATCTACAATCGTAGCGTCCAGGTTCGCCAATTTCTCCCGCAGCTCGGACTGCTGAGTAAGCAACTGCATATATTCTGCATCAGAATTCACATCTGGCTTTACCGTGAATAAACGCTCGCCCTCCAGCTTGGCAATATCGTTTTCAATCGAGCCAATAACAGTAACCAATTCCGCTAGGGCCTTCTCGGATTTTTCTTTATTGGTTCGGTGCTGTTCATATTGAAAAGTCTGCTGCTGGATACGATTTTTCAGCTCCGTCAATTCTTTTGATTTTTTCAAATTATAGTCTTCAAGGGCTTTCGTTCGAGCCGCTGCAACCTGGTCTTCCGGTAAGGATTGATGGCAAGTGGGACAAATGGTCTCGTTGGTGAAATTGAACGTGCGACCATTAAGGTTCTCCCATTCTTTATTTACCGCAACCTCTCTGTCGTGGGCCTCTTCCATTAGCTGCCCCTGGAGATTAATCTGAGACTTCAATTCATCCATCAAGCGATTATTCCGAGCTAGCTCATCGGAGAGCTCACGCTTCTTCGCATGATAAATATCGTCGCTACGACGCCATTCCGACTCTACATCTTCTTTGCGGGCTTTGAGTTTAGCCTCAACCAGGATGAGCTGCGACTGGGTTTCACCTAAAGCACCACCGGATCGTAGTCGCGCCTTCTGCTCCTGCAGCACCGCTAGTTCCGCAACAAATTTCTCACGGCGCTGCGATTCTGCAGCGTAGTCAATATTAGTTTTCGATAACGTCCTAACCAGCTCATCGATTCGTGCCGGGATCATATCGAGCTCATCCTTGATTGCCTTTCGCTTCGATGCAATGATTTTCTTGAGGTCATCCACAGTCTTGCCTGTCAGCATATCCAGCAGGGGCTTCAAATTTTGATTGCGCTGGATAACTTCCTCGTCAGATACCGCCCCGCAAATTTCCATTAAAATACGGCGGCGATCTTCCCATTTAAGTTGCTCATTAAAAAACAACGGGTTAGTAATCAGCTTGAATATATTCTCCGGAATCAGCTTATCGATGTAGTCCTTATATTCGCGCTCTTTCACCGGCACCCCATTGATGAGATAATCGGTAGTATGCCCCGCCAGGACTTCTTCATAACCACGCTTGCTCTGGTACCGTTCACGATACACCCGCTCCAGGGTTAGCTGCCCATTATCCGTTTCAAACTCCGCATACACGGAATGGTCGATATTAGCAATTGGCTTGCCATCTTCACCAAGGGTTTTAATTTCAAAGTTAGTGCGGTTCTGGCTATCCTTACCAAAGAGCAGCCATGAAAAGCCATCAAACAATGTGGTCTTGCCGGTGGCGTTATCACCATACACCGACATCGACGTCTGGCCTTCAGGCATCACCATTTCAAACTCCCGAATGCCCTTAAAATTTTGAAGTCTTAACTTTAATAATCGCATAGCTCCTCCTACTGCATTAATGCCATAATTTCAGGCGCCCAGGATTCTGGAGCCTTCGCCCAAAATGAAGTGTCGCCGGTGAATCCCTTCTTCGACATCCAGTCTAAAACAATTGGATTCCGTGCTTTCGGGTCTTCGTTCGTCCATTCCTGCAAAGATTTAATTGCATCTTTCAAAGATACCTCCGCCGGCTGTTCTTCTACCTTATCCACAGTTTCATCCACAGGTGCGTCAGCAGCAGCTTCAGGCTCTTCTTCCGCCGGAGCCTGATCATCCGTAGCCACCTCTGTGCCGTTCATTTTATGTCCAGATTTCAATGCAGCTAGCTCTGCAGCCGGAATTACTTCCAGCCCCATAGTCTTAAAATATTTAATGATTTTTTTATTTAGGTTTTCAATTGTTGAGCCATCAAATGTAAATTCCATCATTTTCTACTCCTTATGTGATATAATAAATGTAACTAGATTTTAGTTTGCCCCTTTAGTCATGCCAGTGGCTGAGGGGCTATTTTTTTCGATTGAAACGATACCCGCCAAAGCTAAGGTCTTTTTCTTGATCGTAGGCACGAGGGGCTCTGTAGATTCCAGACATAACAGGTTCAACCACCGGCTCAATTGCTGGTCGGATAACCGGAGTTTCGTCTTCAAACTCTTCGTACACATCATCGTCGCCATCCATACTCGCCAGGATTGCAATCAAGCAAAACATAAACATAGCACCAACGATAATCCCAGCCACGAAAAAATCAATGTTCAACTCGGACATTCAATTCACCACCTTTCTGCATAGCCTTCCACTCTTCAAATTCAGCTAACCATTCAGGGTTACGCCGGAATGCCTTCACAACCTCCAGCGCAAGTTCACCCAGGCACTCATCAAATGACTTCACACAAATTACCTTCTCTCTGTCGCATTTTTGAGATTAAAGTTATAAAAAAATTTCGATAGCTTCCGTGTTGCTCAGTTCCAAGCTATTTACTATTTTCTTAACTTCTCCAATAGTGAAATCATCGCCGCCCTTGGTTAAGCGCCGATATAAAGTGACTCTTGGAATATCGACCGCATCACAAAATGTACCAAGGGTAAATCCTTTTTCGACTACCTTGCCTTTAAATTTATCGACATTCAATATATCGCCTCCTTTCGCATTTTTGATACAACCTAAGTGTAAGCTATTTGAAATCTTTAGTCAAGACTTTTTTCGCATTTTTGAAACTATTTTATTCCGCTTAGAATGTTATTGTTGCATTTTTGAAACATTAATGATATACTTTATCTCAAGAAGGAGGTGCAAAAATGGAAGTCCACGAACGCATAAAACAACGCAGATTAGATATGGGCCTATCAGTCGATAGGATGATTTCTGAACTAAAAAAGTTAGGCGTGACAGTCTCACGCGCTACATATTATAGATATGAAAGTAAAGATATCGATAAAATTCCAATCTCATCATTACCACCAATAGCTACGATTTTGCAGACGACTCCAGAATATCTTATGGGGTGGGATGTGGATGCAGAAAAAGCCAAAGAGACCATTAATTTTTTACCATCGCACCACTACACAATGGTGCCTTATTCTGTCTCGGCAGGGGCTCTTAGTGAAATAGAGTCCATCAGCAACCTGCCACAGATCAGCGTGCCAGATGCCATGCTCGGACGCTATGCGGGGAATAAGAATATACTCCTTATGACTGTCAACGGCGAATCGATGAATCGAGTAATCGAGCACGAATCCATAATCGCGGTTAAAACTGACATAGAACTTACCGACCTGCACGATGGCGACATTGTGGTAATCAGCAATGACGGTGAATATACGGTAAAGCGCTATTACAACGATACCATGAACGAGCGGTTCATCTTTAGACCGGATAGCAGCTGTCCCAGCTTCACCGACATAATATTCAGCTACGAGAATTCCGAAAATCTTAAACTCATCGGTCGCGTAGTGATGTACAACGTGTTCTTATAAAAAAGGAGTGACAACCATGCTAGGAAGAATCTTATTAATCACGACGCTATTCATGAGCATGACATTCTCGATACATGCAGCGGACCTTTTAGGAAAACCAGTATATGCACCTTATCAGGAATATTACAATAATGATGAGAATTACCCAATTCTTAGTGCTCGCCAGGGATGGGCCACATATATGGATCGTAGCTCCATAATCGCCCTGCAGGATGATGAAAAGGGCATCTTATTCGCATACAACTGGATTGAAGTAAACTTCGATAAACCAGGTAATCCAATAGTGAGGTATGGAACGCGGTGGTACTATCATCCTTGGAGTGAGCCTAATGCAATATATATTAAGTCAGGTCCAAACGCGCAATGGGATAAGTTCCTGACTACTGATAAAAGAGCCCTCGCACAACGACAAATTGAAGGATTCTTAATTGGCTGGAAAGTTCTTAAAGGCACCAACTATCGAATCTAAAATAAAAAATCCCCCACCCCGGTGCAACGGGATGAGGGATGACTTACGCACCATAGGGTGGCGCGCATAATTAAGCCTACAAAAATTATAGCACGCTCTATGGAGAATTACTATGCCAAAATAAAGGAGCGTGCTAATTTTATGAGCAAAAACTGTGTAATCTACGCCCGATACTCTTCCGACCGGCAGCGCGACGAAAGTATTGAAGGTCAGATTCGCGAATGCACTGCGTTCGCAGAAAATGAAAATTTAAAAATAATTAAGATATATGTCGACCGAGCCATGTCTGCCAGGACCGACCACCGACCAGAATTTAAAAAGATGATTCAGGACAGCGCCAAAGACAGCTTCGAGTATGTGCTAGTCTACCAGCTAGACCGGTTCAGCCGCAACCGATATGACTCCGCGATGTACAAGGCTAAGCTAAAAAAGAATGGAGTAAAGGTCATCTCGGCCAAAGAGAATATCACCGATGACCCAAGCGGCATCATCCTGGAATCCGTACTCGAAGGCATGGCGGAATACTACTCCGCAGAACTCTCCGTAAAGGTTACGCGCGGGATGACTGAAAATGCCTTAAAAGGGGTCTGGCCAGGCGGCACTGTCCTTCAAGGCTATAAATTAGATGAGAATAAAAAGCTAATCATCGACGAGAAGTATAAGCCGATGGTCGAGTACATCTTCACTGAATATATCAACGGCTACAGGATGGAGACTATCGCCAGACAAGTCAATGCAATGGGATATAAAAGAAAAAGCGGTAAGCCATTCACCATGCAGTCAATCGCTGGAATTCTCGACAACGAAAAATACACCGGCACCTTCATATGGAAGGATATCCGGATAGAGGGTTGCTACCCAGCGATTATAAATTACGAAACCTACTATCACGTCCAGGAGTTGAGAAAATTGAGAACTAAGAAAAAAAATAGCAAAAGTGAAATATATCAGCTATCAACTAAATTAGTCTGCGGTAAATGTGGCGCGGCCTACATCGGAATGTCTGCCCGATCATCCAACGGCAGCACTCACTATTATTACGCATGCTATAACCGACGCAAGCATAACAGCTGTGATGCTAAGAATATCCGCTGCGCCGATATAGAGAATTTAGTAATCGAGCACACATACAAAATGCTGCAGAATGAATTCATAATCAATAAAATCGCCCAACAGGCAGTGCGAGCACAAAATATACCACAGGTTGAGGATAATACACTGGAGCGATTAAAGAGCGACCTTATAGCTAAAGAAACTGAGCTCAATAACTACATGAAGGCCATTGCCTCCGGCCTACACTCAGCATCTATGAATGCAGCCATCACGGATGTAGAAAATCAGATTGAGAAACTAAAGCAGGACATCGCTATAGAGGAACTAAAGAAACCCGCCTTCGTGATCACGGAGGACCATATCAAATTCTTCCTGCATAAAATATTAAAGGGAGACCACTCTGCAGCAGCCTCCCGTGAACGGATGATTGATACCTTCATCCGGCAGATTACAATATATGACGACCATCTAGAGATAGCCTATAACTACAAAAGCGAACCTCCAACACTCAACAACATGCAAGTGATAAAAAGTTCGCTTTCGTCTGGTATGGTGGACGATGACAGGATCGAACTGCCGACATCCTGCTTGTAAGGCAGGCGCTCTCCCAGCTGAGCTAATCGTCCATGAAGTTGGTGACCCGTGGGGGAATCGAACCCCCGATACCGCCGTGAAAGGGCGGTGTCTTAACCGCTTGACCAACGGGCCGGAAAGTGGTGACTCATCCGCGACTCGAACGCGGGACACCCTGATTAAAAGTCAGGTGCTCTACCAACTGAGCTAATGAGTCATGTAAATTGGCAGGGGTAAAAGGATTCGAACCTTTGAATGACGGAGTCAGAGTCCGTTGCCTTACCGCTTGGCGATACCCCTATATATACAAAGGTATAAACCTGAGTAAATAAAAATGGCTCCCCGAGTAGGACTCGAACCTACGACCGATCGGTTAACAGCCGATTGCTCTACCGACTGAGCTATCGAGGAATGGTACAAGAGATATTTTATACTAAATTCAAAGTAAAAGCAAGTACTTTTTTATTAAATTTTTACAAATTCCATACGTATTTTAAATATGTTGCAAAAGTCACACATTTCGGGCTTTTATTAAACCTTTGTTAGGCTTTTATTAGGCCTTTATTGTTCTTTTCCGCCCCTGAAATCCCGACTATATGATTGGTAATTTCACTAAATCCGCCCGCCTAAATCTGCCTGCCCAAACCACGCGCAAAAAAAGCGGTCAGGCATTACTTACCTGACCGCTCTTACGCTGAGTATACTTCTTTCATTATATTATTTAGCAAGGTGGCTACGCATAGCCTGTTAGACAGTCATACTTAGCGTTGTATAAGTTGTACGGACTCAATCAGTACTCACTACTGTTTGACCGTTAAAAGCAAAGTGTAAAGATTCTTAAAGCTGTAGTCAGCTGTTAATTCAAATTAAACGAGTTTGCTCCCGTTATTATCAGCCGTTGAAACCACGAAGTTTGCTGGCATCAACCAAACGTTTCAAAGCTACCATGTAAGCAGCTAAACGAGGATATACTTTGTACTGTTGTTGCATTTCCCAAACTTCTTCAAAGCTCATTTTCATGTTCTTTTCGAGGCGAGCATTTACTTCGTCTTCATCCCAGTAGAAGCCGGCTTTGTTCTGTACCCATTCGTAGTAAGAAGTTACTACGCCGCCACCGTTTGCCAATACGTCAGGAATGATTTCGATGCCTTTTTCAAAGAAGTACAAGTCAGCTTCATTAGTTGTAGGGCCGTTAGCACCTTCCAAGATAGTTTTAGCTTTAACTTCTTTCATATTGCTGCCGTTCAATTGGTTTTCCAAAGCAGCGAGGTATAATACATCTACGTCGAGAAGTAATAATTCAGGGTTAGGAATACGAGTCATGCCGGCTTCTTCGTAGCCTTCCAAGGAACGGCCATGAGAGTTGGCATATTCGTAAGCTTTTTCAACGTCGATACCGTTTTCATTGTAAATGGAACCATGAACGTCGCCGATAGCAACGATTTTAGCGCCTTCACGATGCATCAATAAAGCACCAACGCTACCTACGTTACCGAAGCCTTGAACAGCGATAGTTACGTCGCTCATTTTCTTACCTTTCTTTTCAAGGTAGCTCTTCAACGTAAACATGCAGCCACGGCCGGTTGCTTCGTTACGGCCTTTGGAACCGCCAACGGCCAATGGTTTACCGGTTACAACGCCCGGGGACCATACGCCTTTTAATGTGGAGAATTCATCCACAATCCAAGCCATAATCTGAGGATTAGTGTTAACATCAGGAGCCGGCACGTCAGTGTCAACGCCGATGATTGGCGCAATTTTACGAACAAAACCGCGAGTTAAGCGTTCTAATTCGCGTTGGCTCAATTTCTTAGGATCTACTTTAATACCGCCTTTACCGCCACCGTATGGAAGGTGTGCGATAGAGTTTTTGATTGTCATCCAAGCTGCCAAAGCACGAACTTCGTTTTCATCGGAATCAGGATGGAAACGGAGACCACCTTTAGCGGCGCCCATAATTGTACTATGTTGCGTACGATAACCGCTGAAAACTTCAATATGACCATCGTCCATTTGTACCGGTACGGCTACTTGCATTTCCCGTTCAGGATGACGGATAACTTCATAGTCGTTTCTCGTCAAACCTAATTTTTCGGCCGCTTGGTCAAGTGTGTTAAGCATGTTTTCGTAGGGATTATAATTTGCCATAATAATCGTGTCTCCTTTTTACGCATACACTATAAAATCAAAGATTCAACATTACAAATCTATGTCTTGTATACACTATACCACAGCCCCAAGTTATTAACCATGTATTTTTCATATGAGGCATTTTTATCATAACTATTACGCATGATTTATAAAGGATAGAAAATAAAAGAGTCCGCCTTGATTTTTTAAGGCGAACTCTTACTATTTTTATGTATATATGACAATTCAATATAGATAAAACTCCATAAAGAACCGTCTTTTTGACCATTCTATAGAGTATAAATCAAAAATCCCTGTCAAAAACTATACTTCTACGGTGATTAAAGATTAATTTCCAACTCAACCGGGCAGTGATCGCTGCCGAAAATATCCGGATGAATTTTAGCTTCCACAATATCCTTATCGAGACGTGCGGAGGTAATAAAATAGTCAATTCTCCACCCTACGTTCCGATCGCGGGCTTTGCCCATATAGGACCACCAGCTGTACGCATCGGTCACGTCCGGATAAAGTTTACGGAAAGTATCGGTGAAACCGGCATCTAACAACTCCGTCATTTTCTCACGTTCTTCGTCGGTAAAGCCGGCGTTTCTCCGATTTGTCTTAGGATTTTTTAAGTCAATTTCATTATGCGCTACGTTTAAATCACCGCAAAGAATAACCGGCTTTTTCGCATCTAATTCCAACAAATAGGCGCGGAACGCATCTTCCCAAGTCATACGGTATTCCAAACGAGCCAATTCACGCTGGCTGTTCGGCGTGTAGCAGGTTACGAGATAAAAATTATCGTATTCCGCCGTAATCACGCGCCCTTCCTGATCGTGTTCTTCAATGCCGATACCGTTCGTTACATTTAACGGTTTCACACGTGTGAAAAGGGCCGTACCGCTGTACCCCTTTTTCACCGCACTGTTCCAATACTGCTCATAGCCCGGCAATTCCAACTCGATTTGGTGTGGCTGCAACTTCGTTTCCTGCAGGCAAAACATATCCGCATCAAGTTTTTCAAAACTTTCCATAAAACCTTTCGTTACCGCGGCGCGCAGACCGTTAACATTCCAAGAAATTAATTTCATCAAAGACTCCTTTCATAAGAAGCTGAGAGCTTCCTTAATAAGCATACTACTATACAGGCTTTAGCTTTAGCTTTAACTTCGGCTTTGGCTTCAGCTTTAGCTTAACCTTAACATCTATCATTTAACTTTATGTTCAACATCAACTGTCTTTTCTGTATTCGAATCAACTGCTTCGCCCCGTGCCGCCGCTGCTTTGGCCGCTTTGGCCGCTTCTTCAGCCTCTATTTCCGCCTCTTTACGGGCAAAATAAGCTTCTAATTTTTCACGGCGAACCTTACGAGTCAACTCAAATGCCAACGAGAACAACAGTAACACAACGGCAATTAAATTGGTGGTCGTAAAACCATGTGTATATATGTGGTACAAAATATAGAGAAATGCAATTATCAATAAAGCTCGCTGCAGTCCAACCATGACTAGCTCCTTTCATCGCCCCAAGCGGGATTAATCCTTCGCATACGGGGTTATAACCAACTCACCATGCACGAGCTCGGCCATATATATATCCGACGGTTGATAGCCTTGCTCTGCTACGTTCGTTTCTAACCACTCTCTATCTCTTTCGATTAATGACAATACATTTTCATCTATCTGCCCGTCAACGATTAACGGATAATGTACCGAATCTTCCCCAAATTTAACTACCGTCAATTGCCCGTTTTGTTCTAAAACGGCTCGTTTTACTTCGCCTACGCGCGTTACCCCATTGGCGCGCAGTTTTAAATGTAAGTCACCGGCACTGACGCCGTTGCGCATACAATCTTCTACTTGAATTTTACCATAATCCACCACGATTGTGGGCGTACCGTCTACGATACGTTTCACATGGTGATTATAGGCCGACAAATAGCGAAGCGCCATAACAACGATAGTCCATCCGATGAGAACCAGCAAAAATTGCAAGACTCCAATGGCTTCGTTATAAATAACACCCCCTATAATACCGCCAAGCACGTAGTTCTGCACCTGATCAATAGCCGAGTTCGGAGCCAAATTCCCCTTGCCCATTAAATTGATTTGCAGTACCAAACACAATATGCCCAGCACCAGTTTTATCATAATCAACGTATAACCCGTTATCATGTTTGCTTTACTCCTTCACCACATCTATGACTTTAATCTGCGAATCTATCACGTGTACCTGCGTCAATGAATAGGCTCCGTACCCTTTGATAAAATGGGCCCGATAAAAACGATTGCCCGCACTGACTATTACGTCATCATCAAGATGGGTTGAATTAACCTTCACATCTTCCTTATTCGTGCCCAAACGCTCCGATACAGATACGATAAAACTAGCCATGCGACTGCTTTCTTCCGAGTTTCGCATAGAGGAATCATATTCACTCCAACGAATGCCCAAAATAAACACAATCAGCAGCGATAAAAGAATTGTCAAATCGCGATAACGACTATTCAAACGATGGCGCATAAATAAGATACTGACCCCCAACAGCGCCACCAAGAGTATAAATGATATACCATATTGCAAAAGGGCGTTAAACTGCCCTTGTTGCACGATATAGGCATAAGTATAGAAATTCAAACGTACTCACCTCTGTCACATTAATGATTCATCGTAAACAGCGCGTGCGCCGCCGATATATTTAGGCCGTACGCGGCCGGCTGTCACATGAGCTTCACCGATTGTTTTTACGCCTAAGCGAACCGGCACGGCTACCGGTTTTAAATGCATGCCGATCAGCGTATCGCCAATATCAAGGGCCGCATCAGCCTCTACCCGTTCAACCACAACCGGCGCCGCAAAGTGCTTATACGCTGCCATCGAGGCAGCACCACCGGCGTGAAGTTGCGGCACTGCATTACAAATCGGCCAATTATGCCGATTAGCTACCGACTTTTCAAGTACCAAGGCGCGATTCAAATGTTCGCAGCATTGCACGGCCAAAGAAATCTTCAGCGGCTCTAAAACGGCGGCGGCTGCCTTAATAATTGTTTCACCCACGTCCGTTGCCGAATCTGTACCGATACGGCTTCCTCGCACTTCACTGGTGGAACAACCGATAACAAACAGATCACCGGCTTCCAGCTTGGCAACGGTCACCAATTCCTTCACCGCCGCCGTCACTGCTTCACCGATAGAACGCAACAATTGTGCTTCATCCACCGAGGTTAATTCATCCTTCGCCATTATACCCCTTCTTTCTGTGCGGACTCTTTTAATACATACGCATAAGCCCGCTTATAACCGGTTTCATCCGCTTCAATATAAACGCCTTGAAGCTCCGGTGCAAAACCCGGTAATTCATTAATGCCTTCTTCAAGGGCCACGAAATAATCACGAGCCGCTTCCGACCAAAGTTCACCCGGCTGCACGCAAATAACGCCCGGCGGATACGGCAAGGCCCCTTCAAGCGCCATGCGACCCACACAGTCCGCAATCGGAATCAATTCCCCTTCACCGCGTACAAAATCAATATTCGCCGCCTGCGGTGTTTTCACATAGGTAGGGAAATACTCCCGTTTAAATAATTTCTGTTGCAATTCACTCACACGGCGCACTTTATAAAAGTCATGCATTTCTTGGCACAGCTGACGAATCGTATAGCCGCGATAGCGGTCGATGTTCTGCGTATATACACTCGGCAAAACATCCTGTAATGACGCGTCCGCTTCGATGAGCTGCTCAAAACGCAACAATTTAGCAATGAGTGCATCCATTTTGGTGTACGACTCGGCCGGTGTGAGCAAGAATAAAATCGTATTGAGGTCACATTTCTCCGGCACGACCTGATGCTCGCGCAAATAATTTGCCAAAATTGTGGCCGGAATGCCAAAATCCTCGTATTCACCGGTTTCCATATCGATGCCCGGTGTTATGAGCTGGAATTTACAAGGGTCGATGAAATATTGCCCTTCGCCGTAACCGCTGAAGGAATGCCATTTCGCATCCGGCTCAAAGGCAAAGTACGACACATCATCGGACATAACTTCCGTTTCGCCGTCTTCCCACGCTTTACCGTGAACCGTCGGCGGCACGAGAGGCCGTAAATACTTACAGTTGCGCAGCACCGTTTTACGGGCTTCGATGCCCACCATAACACAGTCACGCCATAAAGCTCGGCCGCCTTCACCGGCGTGAATTTTCGCATTCACATCGAGGGCCGCAAAGAGCGGATAGAACGGCGATGTGGAGGCATGCATCATAAAGGCGTTGTTAAAACGCTTCTGATTCACATAACGGGCTTGCCCACGGATATGCGAATCCTTTTTGTGAATTTGTGATGTTTGTGAAAAACCCGCCATTTGTTTATGCACGGACTGAGTTACCAAAATGCCCGGATCGTCAGGACCGAGTTCCAAAAGTAGTGGTGAACAATCTTTCATCATCGGAATGAATTGTTCATAGCCTACCCAGGCGGAATCAAAGAGAATGTAGTCACATAAGTGACCGATTTTATCGACTACTTGGCGCGCGTTATAAATCGTGCCGTCATAGGTACCAAGCTGAATTACCGCCAAACGAATCGGACGCTCAGCCTTGGCTTTTTCAGGAGCACGTTCCGCAATGCGCTCACGCAGGAAGGTTTCGTCAAAACAAGCTTCCGGAATACCGCCGATGGAGCCGAACGGATTGCGAGCCGTTTCCAGATACACCGGAATGGCACCGGCCTGGACCAAAGCGCCGTGCGATACGGATTTATGATTGTTGCGATCATAGAGCACGATATCGCCGGGAGCCAATAAAGCGTTGAGGACTACTTTATTGGACGAGGACGTACCATTGAGTACAAAATAGGTTTTGTCCGCATTAAATACCTGCGCCGCATGCTCCTGAGCCTCCAGCGCGTAGCCTTCATGAATGAGCAAGTCGCCCAGTTGAACGTCCGCATTACATAAATCACTGCGGAAAATATGTTCACCGAAATAATCGTAAAAAGCGCGGCCCGCCGGATGTTTGCGGAAGAACTGCCCCCCTTGATGGCCCGGACAGTCAAACTGGGAATTGCCCAGCTCTACATAGCGTCTCAAAGAACGGAAAAACGGCGGTAACGAGCGATGCTCATAATTTTGAACAGCCGTTTCGAGGCGTCGAATGTAGAATTCACGTTCCGACGGCTCATCGTCTAATACCGCATAGGCATCGCGCAATACGGTGTCCTCCGCCTGCGATACTTGGTTAGGGCTTAAGCCTTCCATACCGGTGCCTGTGCGCACCACAAATACAGGAATGTCAAACACCTTAACCGGCGTACTCTTTAATGTATCTATCTCGCAGTCACAAATAATAACTGCGCCCACATTGGTAAAATCGGTTTGATGCGGCCGAATAACGTCACGTTTCGTCAATATACCGACTACTGATTCCGCCTGTTCTGATACTACTACTTTTAACTCGGTCATATACAACCTCCTTTATCTTCGTCACAAGCAGCCTTTGCTGCCAGCCATATGTCTAATACAATCGCCGAGACGTTAACTATTGCCGGCAACCGCTACACGATACGCAGCCACTCATGTGGGCCACTTCATATTCAAAAAACTCTTACTATTTATTATACCCTATTTTTCTTCTTTCGGTATATTTAATGCTTTGAATAAATCAACAAAAGGGGTATTATAAAGTTATATATACTCGTTATAAAACAATCATGACATTACACTTTCAAGATTCTATGCCTATAGCAGAAAGGGTTTGCCTTATGAATATCATTATTGAAAACGGTCTTATTTGCACAGCCACCGATCATTTCGTCGGTGATATCGTGATTACCGGTGACACGATTACCGCCATTACCGCACCACATGCGGCCCGGCAAACAGTTGGCTCCGGCACTAACAATAGCCCTGCTGAACAGGAATTCCAAACAGTCGTCCCTATTAAAGATCAAGGCACCGACTACGAAATCATTGACGCCACGGGGCATTATGTCGTGCCCGGCGGCATCGATCCGCATACTCATTTTGACCTGCAACAATCGCCGAAACATCGCGCCTGTGACGACTTTTTACATGGTGGCATCGCGGCGGCCTGCGGCGGTACAACTACCATTATCGACCACATAGCCTTCGGTCCTGCCGGCTGTTCCTTACATCATCAATTCGATGTATATCGCGACCTCGCCAAAGATTGCCCCGTGGATTATAGCTTTCACGGCGTTTTTCAACATGTTGACGATTCCATTTTAAAAGAAATCAATGAACTTGTAACCAAAGAAGGATTCCCATCTTTTAAAGCTTATACCACCTATGGTTCGCCCATGCACGAACCGGAACTCTTTGCCTTGTTGGAACGTTTAAAGAAATGCGGTGGTCTTTTGACCGTCCATGCAGAAGATGACACGATTACCAATACACTGCGTAATCGTTTGACCAAGGAAGAATTGCTGCCTATCGGCCACGCCTTGACGCGCCCTAATACGGCCGAGTCAATCAGCGTAAATACCGTTATCGGTCTCGCCCGCGTTGTCGGTGACGCACCGGTCTACTTAGTGCATATGTCGGCGCACGAAAGCCTCAGCGAAATCCGTCTTGCCCGCCAAGAAGGGCAAGCCAATATTTATGCCGAAACCTGCCCGCAGTATCTTTTCTTAACAGATGATAAATTTAAAGACGGCGGTCCCATGGAAAGCATTAAATATATGCTGGCACCGCCCCTTCGTAAAAAAGAAGACCAAGACGCGCTGTGGCAGGGCTTACAGGACGGCACGGTCCAGGTGGTTGCCACCGACCACTGTCCATTTACCATTGCTGAAAAGCAAGCCTATGTGGACGATTTCAGAAATTGTCCCGGCGGCATCAGTGGTGTAGAAGAACGCATGCCGCTCCTCTTTAGCGAAGGTGTTTTGCAAAAACGCCTTACGCCGGAGCAATTCGTGCAGGTGACAGCCACTAATGCGGCGCGCATCTTCGGGATTACAAACAAAGGCGATATTAAAGTGGGCTATGATGCGGATCTTGTTCTCTTTAATCCTAACGAATCACGGACATTCCGCGCCGATAATTTAAAAACTACCTGTGGTTACTCCGCCTACGAAGGCATGACCGTCAACGCCACGGTGGCCAAAGTATTCCTCCGCGGCCAACTTATTGCCGAAAACAATACATTCTGTGGCAAAAAAGGGTACGGCCAATTACTCAAACGACATATAAAAGCAGCTGACAAATAAACCTCGGTTTACTACATATAAAACGTCTGACAAACAACCTTCGGTTTTACCCCGAGTCATACTTTTAAACATCAAAAAAGCCCCGAAGCGATAACAACTATCGCCTCAGGGCTTACTTTATTTTACATATGATTCAGCCTGCCTCAATTATTCAGCCGGTTCAATGGTGCCTTTAAATTTATCGGCAATGAACTGCTTAATCGCCGGGGAGTGGTAAATCTCAGCAATTTTTTTATACGTAGGATTGTCTTTATCCTTTTCACGAGCCGCTAAAACCATGACAGCCAACGGTTCATTCTTAGGTTCTAAGAAAATCCCCTGCTTAGCCACGTCAATACCGGCACTCATTACATAGTTCATCGGAATCGCTGCTACCGTCACATCATCAAGACTGCGTGGTAATTGTGCTGCTTCCAATTCTCTGATTTGTAAGTTTTTAGGATTGGACACAACATCAGCCGGCGTAGCTTTGAAGCCAACACCTTCTTTTAAGGTAATAAGACCGGCTTTAGCTAATAACGCTAAGCCGCGACCGCCATTAGTCGGATCGTTCGGAATAGCTACAACAGCGCCATCGGGAATTTCATCAACACTTTTCACCTGATTGCTGTATAAACCCATGCGCATCAAAATTGTTTTGCCGATAGACACTAAATTAGCGTTATTATTTTTGTTAAAGTTTTCCATAAATGGTACGTGTTGATAGCTGTTAAGATCCAAGTCACCTTCAGCCAACGCTTTGTCCGGTGTTACATAATCGGAAAATTCCACAACTTTTACATTGATGCCTTCTTTAGCCGCTTCTTTGGCTACCGCTTCCACCACTTCCGCGTGCGGACCGGCCGTTGCGCCGATTCGAATTTCCTTCGATGAGGAATCAGTGCCGCAACCAGCAATACCGATTGCCAAAATTCCCACCAACACAGGTGCTAACCATTTTTTTAGATTCATTTGTAAGACCTCTCTCTCATTTACACTGCCCTATGGGCCCCTCAAAAAGTATCTTGGCACTACATCTCGGGTTCTCAGTCCGGATGCAAGCAAACTCTCAAACCAACCGTTATGCGAACAATGATAACGCCAACTGCAGTTCAAAGAGTTTTGTAAACCCCACTTCGCCAAGCTTATTTATTATCCTACCACATAAACCGGAAATAAAAAAGTCCCACAATAACCTTTTTTAGATTATTGTGAGACTTTTATGTTCTTCCCAAAGGAGATTTCTATTGATAAAGCTCTAAACGCTCTATGTCAATCTAAATAAATAACTATTTAATAGCCGTTACCGAACCTTCTGCTGCGGCAGACTCTTCACGAGCAGGACCACCGGCACCGAGTCCGTCTTCATGAACGAATTCTTCGTGAACAACCGGACGTTTATTCATGCCAAGACCATAGTAGAACGCCGTAACAATAGCGATAAACAACCAACCTACCACTAAGGATACACGCGTATCTTCATTCCAAATCATACCGATAGTAACGAGTACCAAGAAGCCCAAGCAGAAATAGTTGGAATATGGATACAATGGCGATTTGAACGGATGCTGATCCATGATTTCTTTGCCCCAACGTTCTCTGAACTTGCGCTGTGCTCCGGCCAATACGAACCAGGATACCATAGCAGGGAAAACGCTGGCACTATAAATATATAAGAACAATTTGGAGTCCGGAATCAAATAATTCAACACAACCCCGAATACTAAGGAAAGCATGGATACATAAATACCGTTGCGCGGTACGCCCGATTTAGATAATTTCGCAAAAATCTTAGGGGCCTGACCGTTTTTAGCCAACGTATACAACATACGACCACAACTATAAATACCACTGTTGCAACCGGATAAAGCGGCTGTCAAAACTACAAAATTGATAATACCGGCAGCACTGGCAATCCCTACTTTAGAGAATGTCGTTACAAACGGACTGCCTACAAAACCCAGTTCATTCCAAGGATAAATACAAAGAATAATAAAAATAGCACCAACATAGAAAATCAAGATACGCCAAACAATGCCTTTAACCGCTTTTACCAAGGTATGACGCGGATTCTGTGCTTCACCGGCTGTAATCCCTACCAATTCAACCCCTTGGAAGGCTGCCGCAACAACGCACATAGCCGCCAACATACCGCCGAAGCCGTGCGGTGCAAACCCGCCATGTTCCCATAAATTGGAGAACCCGATAGGTACACCGTCATTACCAAAGCCGAATAAAATCATCATGGCCCCGATAACGAGCATAAATACGATGGTCCCTACTTTAATCAAAGCAAACCAGAATTCAAACTCGCCATAATATTTAACGGACGCAAGATTGGCTGCGACAATAATTGCCATAGCTACGAAAGCCGATACCCAATGGGGCAGTTCCGGGAACCAATAACTCATGTAAATCCCAACCGCCGTAACTTCGGCAAGCCCTACGGATATCCACATAAACCAGTAGCACCAAGCAGTTATATAACCGATATACGGTGAAATATAGCGATAACCATAAGCCGCAAACGAACCCGGTACCGGCTCCAAATACAGCATTTCACCCATAATACGCATAATTAAAAACATTACGACCCCGGATAAAGCGTAACACAATAATACGGCCGGACCGGCTGTTTGTATCGTGCTGGCTGAACCCATAAATAAGCCTACCCCAATCGTACCGCCCAGGGCGATCATTTCCACGTGACGGGGTTTTAAATTACGCTCTAAGTTTTTTCCCGATTCCATATTTTTACTCCTACTCTATGTTTCTAATTTGTCTCCTCTCTATATGTGTCATCTCCCTAAAACACTCTCCCTTTAACGCATGGCTCCTTGTTAGCGTAAAATAGCCGGGAAGCCATTGTCTGCTAAGGTAGCCAACAGACTGGTAACATGTTTTTCATTCATGGTTTCAATTTCCAAAGCTACATGTACATAGCCCACTTCAATGTCACGCTGACTGCGGTCATGATAAATACTCAAAATATTGGCATTGCTGTCAGAAATTATGCTCGTAATTTTGGATAAAACATGCGGTTTATCTTGTACCACAACATCAAAATAAGCCCGACGCCATGTTTTAACAAGGCCGTTGTTGATGATGCGGTCAATCATGTTTACGTCAATATTACCGCCGCTTACCATAGCCACTACGTTCTTGCCTTCAACGCCGGCAATTTTATGATTCATCAACGCTGCTACCGGGCAAGCACCGGCGCCTTCGGCCGCCGTTTTTACACGTTCCAAAAGGAACAAAATAGCTTCCGCAATTTCCGCTTCACTAACGGTAACGATTTCATCCACATATTGAGACACGATGTCAAATGTCAAGGTACCCGGCGTGCCTACGGTAATCCCGTCGGCCAAGCTCTTTAAGGCCGGCACGGTCGTAATTTTACGAAGCTCTACCGATTCCTTCATGGACGGCATGTTCTGAGTCTGTACGCCGACGATGCGAATACTTGGTTTTAATTCCTTCGCCGCTACCGCAATACCGGAAATTAAACCGCCGCCACCGATTGGCACGACGATAACATCTGTTTCAGGCAATTTTTCAAGAATTTCCAAACCGATTGTGCCTTGACCGGCAATAACCAACGGGTCATCAAACGGATGACAGAAAGTAAACCCTTTCTCCTTCTGCAATTGGCAAGCCTTTTCATAACAATCGGCGTAAAAATCACCGGCCAGCACTACGTCCGCACCATAACTTTTAGTGGCATCAATTTTGGCAATCGGTGCATTGGTAGGCATGCAAATCGTCGCTTTACAACCATATTCCTTAGCGGCCAACGCCACGCCTTGCGCATGATTGCCGGCCGACGAAGCTACAATCCCACGAGCTCGTTCTTCCGGTGACAATGACGCTACCTTGTTATACGCACCGCGCAATTTGAATGAACCGGTACGCTGGAAGTTCTCCATTTTTAAATGGACTTCACAACCGCATTGTTCACTCAAAGAGGTAGAATGCATCATAGCCGTTCGCTGTGCAACCCCTTTCAGATGTTCTTGCGCTTCCCTAATCATTTCCAGTGTTACTAATGCCATGCGTTTAATCCTCCTCATCAAAGAAAACTCTCAGTGATTCTCTCTCAGGCATATAGCGGTACTTAAATTTAGGATATCCCACCATAATAGCTCCGGCAACCCTATACCCAGCCGGTAAATTAAGTAATTTCAGCAGTGGTTCATAGCCTACTTGTGCGCAAAATTCTACAAAGCCGGACCAACAACTTCCCAGGCCTAAGGAAGGTGCCATTAATTCCGCATAAGAAAGGGCAAAATGACCGTTGTCGCGGCCGCGTTCAATCAATTCATCCTTGCTTATGGTCAGGACTAAAGCAGGTGCTTTATGTAAAATAAAATCACGCCCAGTCCGGTTATAGCGCTTTGCATTATACGCATAAATTCGCATACGACTATTTTCTTTCCCCAATCCGTTCATCCAGTCCATCACGGCTTCACTGATAGCGGCCAGCGTTTCCTTATTCTGAATCACTCGATACGAAATGCCTTGGCTATTGGAGCCGGTAGGAGCCATGCGAGCCACATTCAAGAGTCTCGTAATTTGCTCCTTTGAAACCGGTGTATCACGGAATGTACGAATAGATCGGCGATAGCGGATAAACTTCTCTGCCTCTTCAGGACTTGGTACTTGGTAATCCCCAACCGGAATTTGATCGGCGCGCGGCGTTACTGTATAATCAATCGCATTTGTTGGACAAACTGCTACGCAATGTCCACAAGAAATACAACTGCCAAAACCGGCGGCCGGACCGTTTTCTTTCATAACCAATAATCCTGTCGGGCACTCTGCCACACACATTTTACACTGGATACATACATCTGTACGCACCGAAAAGCTCATCGTAAAGCCCTCCATTCGTAATATCACGACTAAATTATACTCCTAAATTTCAAATCTGTAAATTCTAAATGTACATCCCTCTAGTACAAAAGTATTTATCTCATTAAGTTATTTCATTTATGAGTTTTTAGGATAGTTAAATAAATATAGTCTCTGTCAAATTGAATAAATATAGATTTTGCAAAACGTAAAAAAATAGCTTCAATTATATAAATTGAGAATACTTAAGTAATGCTAATAATCGAGCTCTTTGAAATCGAATAAATTCGTTCACCATCGATTTGTAAGGTACCTCAATCATTAAGTCATAATTTTGAGGATAATTTCTAAGCATCGTACGGCATCTCAAAATATAACCATAGCACGATTTACAAAAAAATAAAAGGGTAAACTCATCTAATAAACCCCATAATTCAAATTCAGTTTTCAGAATTAAAAACTCTTCTTATTTAATCCTTTTTCTGTACGACTGTTTTCTCATGCCTCGTATTCGCCCATCAATAAAACCTTAAACTTTTTCAACTAAAATATGAAATGAATTCTCAACTTTAAACCGTGAATGATAAATTTATAATTTTTTAACTAGGTAATTTTGTTAAAATCAATTAGAATAAAGAGGAAAGGAGTACTCTCATGACCTTAATAACGACCAAAGACTTAGTCTTTAACAATATGATTGAATACCCTGATATGACCATTGAAAAAGGCAAAATGACCTTCATTCAAGGTGCCAGCGGCTCCGGCAAAAGCACCCTTTTTCGCTTATTCAATGCCACTATTAATCCCTCACAAGGAACCATCTATTACAATAAGGTAGATATCAGCACTATCAATGCATTAGAATTGCGCCGTAAAATCCTACTGATTAATCAACAAGTGTATCTCTTTGACGGCACTATTGCCGATAATTTCCGTCAATTCCATGCATATCGCGGCTCTACCCCACCGACCGAAACAGCCATGAAGGAGTTTCTTCACATTGCGGCGGCACCGTTTACGCCGGAACAAGATGTGGCCCGTTTATCCGGCGGTGAAAAGCAGCGTGTCTTTAACGCCATCATGCTTTCCTTCAATGCGGAGGTTTATATGTGGGATGAACCGAGTGCCGCCCTCGACTCACCGACAGCTACGACCTTCTTCACGCGCATGAAGGAATATATGGCCAAACACGACAAAACAACGTTGGTCATTTCTCATGACGACACACTCTATCCTAAATTCAGCGATGCTTTGATTGAACTTAAAAGTCGTCACGAAGTATAAACATACGGTTCCATAAGATTGGAGTTTTTATTATGACTGAAGCTATTTCCATGCAATTAGGCGGATTCTTATCCATCTACTTATTGCTCCTCGTTATTGCCGGAATTTTCACATATTGTAAAATCCCGCAGACGAAATTTCTCTTGCTGGGCACCTTACAGATGACGGTGCAGTTAATCATTGCCGGATACGTGTTGCTCTACATTTTCCAAAACCCGTCACCGATTTTTGTCTTAACCTATCTGTCCTTGATGGTCGGCTTTGCCGTGACTCGAACGCTTCGCAAAAATCCATGGCTTAACCGTAAATTCAAGTGGATTACTGCCTTATCCGTCATCGGCACCTGTATCAGTATAACAAGCTTTATGCTGCTTGTCGTTATCCGCAAAGACATTTTAACGCCCCAATATGTCATTCCGATCAGCGGTATGCTCGTAAGTGCTACCATGAACGGCGCCACTTTGGCGTTAAAGTCATTTAAAGAAAATCTCGATTCTCACAAACAGCAAATCGAGGTGCTCTTAAATATCGGCACACCGCCGGCTAAGATACTGCATCCATTTGTGATACAGTCCTTAGAAACGGCTTTTTTACCGACCATGAACTCCATGGTGGGCATGGGGATTATCGCCCTTCCCGGTATGATGACCGGTCAGATTTTGGCCGGTGCCATGCCGAATGAAGCCGTGCTGTACCAAATTACCATCATGGTTGCCAACTGTACCACCGTGTGCTTATCGTCGTTTTGCCTACTTTACTTCGGGGCTCGCACTTTGTGGAATGACAGGTATCAGTTATAACTAAGCACATCGGGCTCTTGCTCAGTAAAAAGAAGAAGGAGATTGCTCTCGGACTCCAATTTCTTACCAACAAAATCATATACAATCTTCCATAAATAATGTCTTTGGACTTCATAAGTAAAAAGAAGAAGGGTATTGCTCTCGGACTCCTGGTTCTACAAGAACAAAGTCGTCTACGAGCAATACCCTTCTTCTTTTTTTGCGTTACGCCGTTCCCTCAGTACGTTATTTATGTCTGATTGCTATAAAGACTGTGCGGAATTAACTCGGAGTCCTTACGTGCAAGGCTTGTTCTTTTTACATTAGCCTGTGCCCTCCGTGCATTAGTTATAACTTAGGGGAAGGAAAGGCCTATAAAAAGCATATTATTGTCCGGATGTTTCGTCTGTGAATTTGATGTCTACCAGATCCCACTTCTTGGTGTCTACGTATTTCTTTTGGAAGTAGTCTCTGATGTGTTGTTGGGCTTCGTTTTTAAGGTTTGTCATGTCGCCGTCTTTAATGCGTTGCATAACAAATTTACCGCTTACCAGGGCATCTTTTTGGCTGTCATAAGTATATTCGGTACCGCTTTCATCAATGTATAACACCCCGTCCCGTTCAGTTAAGTTAAATGGTTCAAAATCATGACCGATTTCTTTAAACGTATATTCCGGCTCCATTTTTGGCAATAAGCCTTGTCTGTTAGGCCCATTAGGAATGCCAAATACCATCCAACGGTCGCCCCGCTCGTACTCATCCATATTTAAAAAGTTCATCTTTTTCGGGGCATAGCGATACTGCCTAAAATTCCCTGTATACGTATGGTCGGTCTTTTTTTCAAAAGTAACAAGAATGATTTTATCACTGGAGTATTCATAGTTAACATCCTTCATTGTCGGAGTCTCTATATATCCCCATGTGCCCGAAAAGTCTTGTGAGCTTCCCAAACTGCCACAACCACTGAGAACAAGCATTAAAGCCATAGCCAAGGCCATCAACATATAGGTTACCTGTCGCTTCGTTTTCATAACAATCCCTCCCTATACTGTGGCCTGACGGCGACGATAGATTACATAGCCGATGCCTGCCAAAACAACAATACCCAATGCGCCACCGATAAGAAGACCGGAGCTGCCATCTTTTTTAAATTGGAAATAAATAGGATCGCCTGCGGCATAGATGACCGTGTCATCATTTTTCAAAATGCCCTTGCCGATGCTTTCCTTAATAATTTTGCCATCCACTTCAATGGTCGTAGCACCCGATGCCTTACCTAAATTAAAGGTGTACATATCAGGATCATCGCCATATGGATAAATTACATTTATTTTAGCATCAGGATTACGTCCGAAAACGGCCGCACTCATCTTAGCCAGTTCATCTTTATTGGCAAATTTCGCTTCTAATTTCCACATTTGAGATTGTACCGTTGCACTGTCCCCTTTTAATTCCTTCCCGTCAGGTCCGATGGCTTCAAGTTCTACTTTACTAATATCAATCGGCGCCTGCCCGTTTGAATTCTGGGTCACCGCACTCAATAAGTCCCCTTTACTGATTGGTACCGGTGATTGAATCGTGGCCTTCCATTCCCCGCTAAAGTCCGATTTTACCTCAATCTCAGAAGTAACTTGAGCACAACCTGCCGCCAGCAACAGGCATAAGGCTAAACATAAGAACACTAACCGCTTCATACGCTCCACTCCTTACTAAAATAGAATAATAAATTAAATACTCCCTAAATACACATTTGTGCATTTCAAAACTTAATTTCATTATATCAGTTATTCTGTATCATTTGTAGCAGAATTCCTATTCGCCTATTTTATATAATATCTATAGGCAATTGTGAGGTTAATTCAGTCTAATCTTGTTTCACCGGAACAATAACGCATTAAGGTTTGGATGTTTAAAATCTTAATTTCTCTGCGGGCCGTATCGATAATACCTTCTTCTCTCAAGCGACCGATATGGCGTGTCAGATTAACGCGGCTCATGCCGACGAGTTCTGCCAATTCTTCTTGTGAAAAAACCAATATTCCCTGGCCCACTTCACTTTGAGCATTGTGTAACAAAAGTATTACATTACACACTCTGACAAAACCCGAGTTGTACTCCTGATGAGCTGTTTCAAAAAGCAAGAGATTTATATAGCGAGCATAGGAATTTAACATGTATTTATTAATTTGTGGGTATGCATCCATTAATTGGCCGAATTCATCCCGTGAAAAGCGCCAAATTTTCATGGGCGTAATAGCTTCAGTCACCAAGGTTTGTTCAATTTTAAATTCCAATTCGTGAAAACCGGGGAAAATGGTGCCTGAGCCATGATAGGATATAATCTTGCGCCGACCCGATTCGTGTACCAAATAAGTTCTTGCAATACCCGACTCTATATAGTTGATATACTGAACATGCTCGTCCGGTTGCCACAAAAAATCACCGGTTTTAAGTTGTATTTCTTTATGTGGCTGAGCCTCAAATAAAGGCTTTAATTCAACGAAATCATTGGTAAAAATATACCGTGGTATTAACATGTTTTCACCTCAAATCGAACATTGATGTTATATTTTCACATTTATTTCCATTATTTTTTGTTACCGTTATTATAGCATTTATTATCATTATTATAGCATTTTTCAAGGAGGTCTTTCACACCATGAGCCAACAATCTACATCAAATCCAACTATGAGCATGCCTGCAAGCACAGCTTCCGCTTCCGGCAAAACATTACAGCTCGTCTATCCCCAATGGCAAGGAGGCGCTAACCCGAACTATCAAATAGGTGCCCAAGTTTTAGCGGCACTGCTCCCTTCTTCGCCTAATACTGAAAAAGTATATGTACCGGTAGCCGATGAAAAAGCAACTCTCGCCGCCAATGAAGAGCAAACCGCTCAAGACGTTTTTGCCGAAAAGATTCTCCTGCAACAACAGACTACGGCTCGTGAAATTCTTAAGGTTAAACAACCGCGCAAAATTATCACCATCGGCGGTGACTGCTCTATTTCGCAAGTACCGTTCGATTACTTGCACCAGCAATATCCGAATAATACGGCGATTCTATGGCTTGATGCCCATCCCGATATCATGACACCGAAGGAGTTCAACCACGAACATGCCATGGTGTTAGGAAATTTATTGGGTCATGGCGCCCCTAGTTTTGCCAAAACCGTGAAAGCTCCGTTCCGGCCGAACCAAGTCCTCTATGTAGGCTTAATTGAATCCGGCCTTCTACCGCATGAAAAAAGCTTTATTGCTGAGCATTCCTTGTCCTATTTGACACCACAGGATTTAACCTCTACCCAGCCTGTTACGGATTGGCTTACGGCTAATAAGATTGAACACGTCATGGTTCATTTGGATTTAGATGTTCTGAGTCCTACTGATTTCCGCAGTCTCCTCTGCAACAAACCGCATCAGGGCCCGGTTGAATACGCAGTTGGTGAAATGACATTGGCTAAGATTTTCCAAATTCTTCAAGCGGTTAGTGAAAACTCTGAGCTCGTAGGTCTATCCATTGCCGAATACTTGCCATGGGATATTATTAATCTTCGGAACGGGCTGTCAAAACTAGATATTTTCAAGTAAAAATCATTGTTACAAATAACTAAATATGCACAGCAAAAAGGGGCTGTAACGAAATTGAGTTTTTTAACTCACATTTCAGT
>OFMX01000208.1_pt1 | contig 62347 bp, 60 predicted proteins | sample 1541901 | NCBI WGS metagenome assembly OFMX01 (sample SAMN04209222, study PRJEB22552) | human gut metagenome | biome: gut; material: feces | host: Homo sapiens | place: USA: Oklahoma | reverse complement strand
CTCCGAAGCCGCATCTGGGATATGGTAGTATTTCTTTTTTCTGTGTTTTGGCTCCGGAAGGAATGAATGTAATAGTTTTTGAGAGGGAAGGGGGGAGGACAGAACAGATTGGCTATTTCAATAACTTGGCTGTTATGTAATTTAAGAATTCCTCGGGATTTTATGAATTTTTTAATAATCCATTGATTCTTCGAGCATAATATAATAAAATAAAGGTACTAAAAACCGTACTTTTTTTGGTACAGAAAGGAGATATATATGATAGCAACAAAGCAAATGGATCTTAGGGCAAATATAAAAAAATATTTTGATTTAGCATTTAACGGTGAAACCATTGTCGTATCAAGAAAAGAAAATAAAAATGTAGTTGTTATTTCGGAACAGGAATATAATGAACTTCAAAGAGCAAAGCGTAATGCAGAATATTTAGCAAAACTAGATAGAAGTTTCGCACAATTAAAACAAGGGGAAGTTGTCATAAAGTCTATGGAAGAACTGGAGCGCATGGCAGATGAATGATTTCACTTTTACAAAGGAAGCATTTGAGGATTATCTTTATTGGCAGATTCAGGACAAGAAAACAATGAAAAGAATTAATACTCTTTTAAAAGATATACGATCAAATGGAGCCATGAAGGGAACTGGAAAACCAGAAAAATTAAAATATCGTCCTGGATATTCAAGAAGAATTGATGAAGCAAATCGCTTAGTTTATGAAATTGACGAACTTCAAAATATTAAAATTTTATCCTGTCGGGGACATTATGAATACTAGAATGTGTTTAAAAAACACTCCGGATAATAACTATTTAATTCATTAAGAAGAAAACAAACGAAAAAAGAAATACTGCCATATCCCATCTGCTCTGTAGTCGCTGTGTTTAAGATGCTTATTTGCATCTTAAACACGCTCCGAAGCCGCATCTGGGATATGGCAGTATTTCTTTTTTCTGTGTTTTGGCTCCAGAAGGAATGAATCCAATAGTCTTTGGAAAGGATAAGGGGGAGAGGTCAGAAGACTTCTACTTGCTCGGAAGGTATATCGTCTAAAAGAAAAGTAATAGTGGTGAATTTATTGTATACAATGATAGCTGGCGATATCATCTTATCATCATTGACAGCATAGTGAAAATGACATCAGAATAAGCCACAACCTTCTATCCCCTTCCCCATCTCTTTCCCCAAAGACTATTGCATTCATTTCTTCCGGAGCCAAAACACAGAAAATAAAAAGAATAGACCATTGCAAATGTAATGTGGGAGCAAGTAAAAATGCCGAACAGGCATTTTCTACGCAGTGATATCTTTACATTTGCAATGGTCTATTCTTTTTATTTTCGTCTGTTTCTCTCAATGAATAAAATCACAAACTTCTTTTCTGTAGATTCTTCCTGAGTATGCTTCGTGTGGCATTGCCACAAAATTCACTTTTTCGGAACAGATTGTTTTATAGATCGGGTCGGCAATTACGGTATCGGCATCCATTATTGCTTCTTTAATGTCCTCCTCGGAAGAAAGAAGCAAGACATCTTTTTCTGTATATTCCGGTTCTGTCTCAAGTGGACAGATTACAGTGGCTTCTATTCCGTATCGTAATGCCAGCGCCGCTTTTAATGACTGGGATATAACAGATTCACCGATAATATAAATGTTACCGCTGACTTTATTTTTTTCTATTGTTTCTGTTAGACTTCTTATTTTTTTTAAATTAGAAACAGCTTCTGCATTTTGCATTGTTGTAAAATTAGCTGTATCTTTTTTGTGTGCTTTTTGTAAAACACTAAAATAGGCTGTCTGTGACTTTTTTGTCCAGGCGGATTCTATTAATTTTTCAGCTAATACATTTTCAAACCCAATGATTGGTGTACCAATAACATATGGGGTATGAAAACGTTCTTCTAATGCTTTTGCCGCCAAAACTCCAACAGATGAGATGACAAGATTTATGTCTGCTTCTCCTGCTCTTTGTATGTCTTCTATAGAGCTTCCCATAGCAAAAGTACTGATAATCTCAAAATGCCGGCTTAGAAATTCTTTTATAGAATCTAAGGTAGAGTTTATGGAAAAATCAAGCGGAGTTGCTCCTAGAATATTGATTTTCAGTGGATTCTCCTGCTTGTTTTTTCTTTCTTTCACAGATTTCCCACCTGCTGGCACAAGTTCTCTTGCGATTGTTTCCATTGCCATTCCTGCTCCCTTTACATAGGTATGCATTCCACTTGTCGGAAAGTAGAATACAGGAATTCCTGTTTGTTTTTCTATGACACGTGATATCCCCTCAAAGTCTGTTCCTGTCATCAGAGGAATCGGTGTTCGCACTAAGGCAATAAAGCGAGGCTGAAGTTCTTTTGCCGCCCGCACGATATCGTGAATAAATTTATCATCATTCCCCATAATGGCATCCATCTGTGAAAGACCGGAGATAAATACAAGGCTGTCCATCTCATACCATCGTGGCTCATCGTGAGTATTATAAGTAGAATTACAGCCGGACGGATCATGGATTACTACCATGCCCCCAAGCTCATAGAGGGCAGAACATACTCCGGAGACGTCTGCCGTATAAGTTGATAATGTTACTGATACTTGTTTCATAACTACATCCTTTCCGGCAAAAATGTTTTGTTTATCTCAGTCGAGAAGACTCCCATCTCTTTCAGGTGGTGAGTGACAGGAACTGCTCGACTTGAAATGTCTTTTGTTATATAGGTGTTAGTTAATATACAATAGGACAGTTTAGACACAGCTTTCACATCCTAATCCTTTACGGACAATCAGATCTCTTGTATCTTTTTTTGTCTGATAGGCCTCCTGTATTTTTAAACAAAGCTCGCAGATTCCATCATAACCATGCAAACCTCCGCCTTCTACCATATTTACGAAATGCTCTGTCCCGGAAAAATAAGCGGCTTTTTGTCCGATTGCAAGTACTTTTTCCTGTGAATTCCTTGGACACACTCTCATGTTCGGATGTATTGTTGCACCTATTTTAAGATCAGGAGTATTTTTCTTTAACCATAGGTAATCTGCTTTTTCTTCTGCCAAAAATCCATCCGCAAATACTTTTACAACAGAAAACCCATGTGTGATCAGCAACTTTGTCAGCCCTAAAAACCGGGGAACTGCTGTAGCATCTATTGTAATCGGCGTATTACCGACAAGTTTTTTCGTTTCTTTTAACATACGCTCACATTTTTTCTGAAGTAAACTGGTATCTGGCATCTCACATCCCGGCATTTCTTTTACCAGACTTTTTAGCTGGGCATCTATCTCATTGTAATCAAAGGAGAACGAAAGATAGAGAAACTTCATTCCAAGTCGTTTGGATAACTGCTCTGCTCCATACTTTGCCGGTGGATAACAGGCAATATTTAAATAACTTTCTGCCATGGATAGATATTCATCATAGGTTTTACATTCTGTAATGTCTTTTACTGTATAACCTGCCTCTTTTGCAATCCGTTTTAATTCTGTTTCCTCTCTTGTCGGAAAATCATTGCCAATAATATTTATCTGTTTTAAATTCTTTTCACGCATTGGAAGCGGCTTATATAAACCGGCTCTTAACTTCTGATCCGGGGTCAGCCCTTCTTTTTGCATAATTGGATCCATGTAACAATCTACAAAACACTGCTCGGGGAATCGTCCTCTTAATGTATCATAAATATACGTGAGATCACATCCCATAAAATGATGAACACAAACAGTGAATAAAAGAACTACCGATGGTTTTTCCGGTAATTTATGAAGAATATCACTTACTCCTTCGATAACAAGTTCTTCCATTTGTCCGTTAAATAAATCTTCTTCTTTTATTTCTACAAAGGAAAATCTATCTCCAGCATTCATTTCTGCCGCAGTAAGGATTACACCTCTGTTACAGTTTGCACCACATACATAAATCTGATGGGCACCTGGTAAAAGCATTCCCATATGTACGATATTCCATGGTCCATGTGCCGGACTGTTATATTCTAATCCCGGAACAAAGGGCGATGGCCAGGCTGCATCTTTAAAAGAAACTTCTTCCTGTAATGCCGGAGATAATTTTTCTTTTACCTGATTATTCCATGCTTCATCCTTTGCTTTTCCATGTAACATTTCAAGCAAAATCCGCACCTCCTCTGTAAAATGTTCTACAGCTTGTATCACTTTTTCAAAAAATTCCAAAAAATTTATTTTAGCTTACTCTTATATTCTCATCAGATTCCACACAGCTTCCTGATCTGTTTTGCAAGTACCCGGTATTCTTCTGCCATCGGCGAATTCGGATATGCTTCCATTACTGTCTTCTGCTGTTCTTCTGCATCTGTAACAAGTTCACTTCTTGATAATGTTCCAATTACCTTACTGTGAATATCTTCTGCAAGTTCCGCAACTTTTTCCTCTTCATTTTTTACATTTCTGCGATTTAAAATAAGGCCTCCCAGCTGTGCGTATCCTCTATCCTTAAAGTTTTCTACTGCCATGGCGATATTCGCCGCTGCATGAATTGCCATATTCTCACCAGAAGTAATGACAAATACTTTATCGGCATATCCACGACGCATCGGCATGGAAAATCCGCCACAGACAACATCGCCAAGAACATCGTAAATTACAACATCCGGACAGTATTTCTCGTAAGCTCCCTTTTTTTCTAATGTTTCTAACGCCGCAATAATTCCTCTTCCGGCACAGCCCAGTCCGGGAGATGGTCCGCCGGCTTCTACACAACAGACACCGGCAAAGCCTTCTTTAACGATATCTTCTAATGTGAAATTATCTTTTTTCGTTCGTACAAGGTCAAGAACCGTTTCTACTTTCTCACCATGACGCAGTAACACCGTTGAATCTGCCTTTGGATCACAGCCAATCTGCATCACTCGAAGTCCCTCGCTGGCAAATACTGCTGCTATATTAGAAACTGTTGTAGACTTTCCGATTCCACCCTTTCCATATACCGCTATCTTAATCATATCTTCTTTTCCTTTTATCCGTACACTGATTACACTTTTGCGTAAGCAGCTTTTGCTGTCACACCGGAAAGGCGCCCTATTTTTCCAGACAGCTCACTGATCTTTGTCTGAGGAGCATCGATTACCAAACTGATAATACTGATATTTTTCTCTCGATAAGGAATACCCATCCTGCCTACAACATACTCTGCATAATCGTGAATCATTTCATTTAACTTTGCCGTACTTTCACTGTCCTCTACGATAATGGAGAGAACAGCGATTCTTGTATTCTCCATGTTTTTCCTTTCTCTAACTTAACAGATTCTTGGTAAAAGTTCTCCCCCCGGCGGTGGCAGTAATGTTTCTGCTCCGATTTCCGTTGTTACTACAACTCTTCCCGGCATTTCTTCGGTAACTTCACCGATAATCGCTGCCTCTGTTGAATATTTTCCTTCATGTAACTTTGCAACGATCGCTTCTGCATTTTCTTTTGGCGCAAAAATGACAAGACGACCTTCACAGGCAAGATAAAGTGGCTCTAATCCAAGCATTCCGCACACACCTTTTACGCTTTCTTGTACTGGAATTGCCTCTGCATTCAGCCGTATTCCTGTATGACTCTGCTCTGCGATCTCGTATAAAACGGTTCCTACACCACCTCGTGTTGCGTCACGAATTACATGTACATCCTTTGTCACTGATAAAATGTCCTGCACGGTTCCCCAAAGTGGTGCGCAGTCACTTGTCACATCGGCATCAATTCCAAAATCCTCTCTTGCAAGAAGAATGGTGCATCCATGTCTTCCGATATCTCCACTGACAATCACCGCATCACCTGGTTTTGCCATAAATCCAGAAGTCTCAACACCTTCCTGAATCTCACCGATACCTGTTGTTGTAATAAATACGCCATCAACCTGTCCCTTACCAGCAACCTTTGTATCACCTGCAACAATCTTTACACCGGCTTCCTTTGCTGTTTTTTCCATTGCGGCTGCAATTGCTTCGAGTTTTTCCATTGGAAATCCCTCTTCAATAACAAAGGCACAGGAAAGATACAGCGGTTTTGCTCCCATACAGGACAAATCATTCACCGTACCGCAAATACTTAATTTTCCGATATTTCCTCCCGGAAATTCTGACGGAGATACGATAAATCCATCCGTTGTAAATGCAATCTTTCCTTCTTTCATTTTTAATACTGCCGCATCATCACTTGTCAGTTCTGGATTGGCAAAATGTGCTTTAAATACCTGGTCAATTAATTCGCTTGTCTGCTTTCCTCCTGCACCATGGGCAAGAGAAACTGTTTTTCCTTTTAAGTTATCCATTGTTTTTCCTCTTTCTTTTCAAGAATGCCCCGGCATTCTTGCTGCTCGCCACCTACAGAGGTGGGAGTCATCTCACATCTGATATATTTATTCTCCTCGACTATTATACTGGTAATATGCGGAACAGGCCCCTTCGTTCGACACCATACATGCCCCGATCGGATGAAGTGGTGTGCATCCTTTTCCAAATACTTTACAATCTGTTGGAAGACATTTGCCCTGTAACACATCTCCACAGCGACAGGCCGGACTTGTTCTCCCTTCCATCTTCGGAATCGAAAACTTCACTCTTGCATCAAAATCCTGCGCTTCTTTTCTTAAACGAAGTCCGGAATTTTTAATCATACCAAGTCCTCTCCACTGAGAATCACATGGTTCCATCCATTCTTTGATCAGTTTCTGCGCCGGAATACTTCCCTCTTCTGTAACAACTCTTGGATAAGCATTAACAAAAAACGGCTTGCCTTCCGGGAACTTCTTTAATAATACAGCAAATGCAGTTAAAATCTCACTGGCAGTAAATCCAGTTACTATACCGCTGATTCCTTCTTCCTCACAAAGCTTTTTGTTTAATGCATTTCCGGTAATCGCATTGACGTGTCCCGGATACAGGAAAACATCCGCACTGTTTTTTAACATTTCATAGGCTCCTGGCATTGTTTTATTCGCAGTAAGAAGTGCATAATTCGTAAGTCCTGCTTCTTTTGCCATCTTTACGGAAAGACAGCTTGCCGGAGTCGTTGTCTCAAATCCAACAGAAAGAAATACAACCTGCTCCTCTTTATGCTCTTTGGCATATTCAAACGCATCCATTGGAGAATAGACCATCTGAATCTTTCCGCCAAGACTTCTGGCATCTGCAAGACTCTTTGTACTTCCCGGCACACGAACCAGATCCCCAAATGTACAGATTGTCACATTTTTTTCTAAAGCAAGCCACACCGCCTCATCAATGAAGTCTGCTGGTGTGACACAAACCGGACAGCCCGGACCGGAAATAAGTTCTACTTGCTGTGGCAGAATCTTTCGCACACCAAGATGAAAGATCTCATGCGTGTGAGTTCCGCACACTTCCATAACGCGGACCGGAGGTCCATCGTATCCCTCAATGATAGCTTTTGCTTTTTTTAACTGTTCTTTCATAGTAATTCCTCCAGAAGATCTTCTGCTTCATCCTCATCTTCTTCTGTAATCTTTGCAATCGCAATACCGGCATGGACCATTACATAATCGCCCGGCTCAAGATTCTCAATAAGTTCTGCTGAAACTTCTCTCTTTGCTCCGGATGCATCTACAACTGCCATTCCGTCTTTCATTGTCATAACTTTTGCTGGTAATCCTACGCACATAATTTATTCCCCTTTTTGTACACACATACTTCTCATTGCTGCCACCGCCTGTCCAAGACTGATTCCTCCGTCATTTGGCGGAAGTAAATGGTGACGCAGCACATGAAATCCTCTTTTTTCTAACATGGTTACGCTATAATCAAGCAGTAATCTATTCTGGTAAACACCGCCGCTTAGAGCAACGGTATCAATCCCGGTTTCTTCCCTTGCTTTTTCGCAGGCAGAAACAATCATACAGGCTAACCCTTTATGAAAATGTAAGGCAAGCTGATTGCTGTTTTCTCCTGACAGTTTTCTCTCTACTACTTCTTTGACAAGAGCCAGGGTCGGTAAATAATATAACTCATCTTTTACAAGTGTTTCTTTTTGTTCTTCTCTATATTCTGTAATTACTCCAGATTCTACAAAGTCCTCATATTCTGCTATTTTTTCTTCCTGACTATCCAGCCATTTTTCTGCTGCAAACTGTAAGGAAGTCGAAGCCTCACCTTCAAATGTCGATGACTTTCTAATCTCCAGAATCGCACTGACCGCATCAAACAGCCGCCCGGCACTTGTGGACTTTACGGTATTGATTCCACGCCCTTCCATAGTAAACTGAAGCTTTGCCAGCTTCGACTCACAAAGTCCTAATGTTTCAATAATCGAAAGAGCGATTTCCTTTCCGTAAATCTTTCCAAGAAGAGAAACTGCAATTCTCCATCCTTCTTTAGCAGAAGCATCTCCACCGGTCTGAGCAAATGGCTCAATACAGCCCCAGCGTTTAAAAGAATCATAATCCGCCAGAAGGATTTCTCCTCCCCAGATTGTTCCATCCGTTCCGTACCCGGTCCCGTCAAAAGAAACACCAATAACCTTTTTCTTTGTTGTCCACTCATTCTCTGCCATACAAGAAAGGATATGGGCGTAATGATGCTGTACCGGAAATACCGGCAGTCCCATCTCTTCTGCTGCCGCCCTTGTATTATAAGACGGATGCATATCGCAGGCGACAATCTCTGGCTTTACCTCTAACAATTCTTCCATTCGCTTCACAGATTCTTTTAACGCCTTTACCGTTCGCACATCTCCCATATCTCCAATATACGGAGATGGATAAAATAACTGATCCTTTCCGATACAAAAGGCATTCTTCAGTTCACCGCCAACGGCAAGCACCTGCCCTTTAAATTCATTGCCCATCATAAATGGAAGCGGAGCATAGCCTCTGGAACGACGAATCATATACGGCTCTCCCTTGTAAAAATCCATGACTGTATCATCTGCCCGAATCCGTATTTTCCGATCATGGGAAAGAATTACGTCACAAAGCCCGGTAAGTTCACGCAGTGCATCTTCATCGTCCCGGCAGATCGGTGCACCTGATGTATTCGCACTTGTCATTACGAGACAATCAGAAACTTCTACATCATCCTGATAATCAAATAGCAGAAGCTGTATCGGTGCATACGGAAGCATCACACCAATCTTTGGATTATCCGGTGCAACACTCTCACAGAGACGCCCTCCTGCCTTTTTCGGAAGCAAAATAATCGGCTTTTGGTGTCCGTCAAGAATCTCTTCTACATACGGTGCCACTTCACATTCCCTCTTTACTACTGACAAATCTTTCATCATCACCGCAAATGGCTTCATCGGTCTCTTTTTTCTAGTGCGAAGTGCTGCAACTGCTTCTTCTTTTAACGCATCGCAGCAAAGATGAAATCCTCCGATGCCTTTTACCGCTACAATTCCGCCTTCGCTAATCACCTTTCTTGTGTAACGAATCGCATCTGCTCCTCGTTCCGGTCTGCCAAGCAAATACACCTCCGGTCCACATTCATTACAGCAAACCGGCTGGGCATCAAATCTTCTTGTCTTTGCATGCGTATATTCCCATTCACACTTTTCACACATTGGAAACTCTCCCATGCTCGTTCGTACTCTGTCATACGGCATGGAATCTAAAATAGTAAGACGCGGTCCACAGCAGGTACAGTTAATAAATGGATGGAGATACCTTCTGTCCTTCTTATCATAAAGTTCCTTCTTACATTCCGGACAAATCGCAATATCTGGAGAAACAAAAATCTCTCCCTCTTCTTTTTCACTCTCTATGATGCGGAATCGTTCTTTACTATCTGCTTCAGCATTTGCTTCCAATTTCACTTCAAATTCTGTGTCAGACTCTATTGCAGATTCCAGACTTTCCACATCCATCTTTAAGATAACTGCCCGTTTCGGCGGCTGCTCCTGAATCCTCTTTATAAAGTGATTCACACATTCTTCACTGCCCTGTGCAAAGATTTCCACATAAGGTCCTTTGTTACTCACACTGCCTTCAATCCGGCAGACATCTGCATGGCGTTTTACCGTCGGTCGAAATCCAACGCCCTGAACAATCCCGAATACCCTGATACAGACTCTCATACAGTCTGCCTCTTCTTCCCGGAGATTGCAAAGTGCGGCAGGTCATACCATTCTCCCTTATAAAATGGCACTGCTTTTTTCAGTAGTGGGTCGGCAATAATGATGTCATATTCATTTTCTTTGATATAAGAAATCCAGTCATCTTCTTCCTTAAAAAGAATATCCCCTTCCTTCTTTAGTGCATCGTCTAACATAAACCAAGAAGCAACCGTAATCTTTGCAAAATCCGTTTCTATATTCTGTTCCATAGCAAGAGTAAGCAATTCTTCTCTTAATGTGTTCGCCAATACCTGCTGATGTACGATCAAAACTTTCTTATCTGAGCGTTCTTTCCTGTTTGGCTTTGCTGTAGTTTGTTCTATTTGCTCACTATGTTCAAGTTGCTCTTTTCGTTCTTTCCATTCCGGAATAATCTCTGGTGGGCAAAATACTTCATACGGCGTTCCAAACTTCTGTTTTAAATACTTCGCTGCCGCAATTCCAGACGGTGATATAACGATATTCTTCTCTACCGCTGCTGCCTCTTTCACTGCTTCTAAACCATCACCCATACCGTAACAAAGCACTTTGGAAAAACCTTTTTCGCTAAAATACTCTTTTAAAAAGTTCTTTTCATAAATGCCACCAAATGAAAGCGGTGTCGCTCCGATAATACCTACACGCCCCGGTTCTACTTCCTGTTTTACAGCAAACTTTTTAAATAGCTCCTTCCATGTCTTTTTCTCTCCGATATCATAAAGCTTCGTTCCATCTGTATCAATCGTCAATGCCGGAATTCCTGTTTTCTTTTCAATCATTCGAGAAAGTGCTTTATAGTCTGTTCCAATAACTGCCGGAACCGGAGTCCCGATCACTGCAATAAAATCTGCCGAAAGCTTCTCACAAGCCTTGCCAATCTTCTCCACCAGACGATCATCTCTTCCAAGAATCGCATCCATATCACGAAGTCCCGCACTAAAAATCGCACTACGGCTGTCAAACCATCTCGGCTCATCAAATCCGCAGATATTTCCGGCACAGCCACCAGCATCTAAAATAATAATCAATCCATGAAATTCACAAAGTACCGCTGCTGCACCGGACTGATCCGGAGCAAACGGTGAGAGATACTTTCTAAGTCCCTTCATTTAAATCTGCCCCCTTTCCAATTCCAGTACACGTTCACATTCTTCAAAGAAATGCTTTACTCCTCGGTAACCAAATGGCTGTATATCATCACTCCACTCAAGCTTTGCAGCTTCCGGATGATAATAGGAAGCATCCTTTCCAATTACGATATCTACCGGATTCTCCCCCGGTTCATAATAAATCATCGTTGGCTCTAAATTCGAATAAATCTTTGTCTTTGGACTTACCTTCGCCATCTTCTCAATATAAACAAAATCCTCTTTTGAAAGATTACCAAATACTTCCGCAACCTCAAATCCATAGCAGATCAGAGCAAATGCAAGTTCAAATGCATTGGCATTACAGCCTTCTCCAATCGCAAACACTACATGCGGATACTTTTTCTTAAAAGCCTCCTTCGCCGCAAACGCTTCTTTAAAATATACCTCATCATCAAACTTACTTCCAAGCGCCGCTGCAAACAACGCATATTGATTCTTTATTTTGTCAAGCTGATATAACCTTGTCAGCTCAATATACGGAATTCCTAAACGCTTCTGCATATCTGCCGCCGCAAAACGCGCCTCTGCATCTAACACAAGATTAAAATTCGCTTCCGCCATATCAAGATATTCTTCATAATTCTCACAGCGTGAAATCTCCCGAATCGTCTTAACTCCAAGCTGCTTTAGCAGATCATAAAGCTCACAGTCATCTTCTAACGGAGCAAAATGCCCTAATAGATTCACAGAAGTACTCTTCTTCTTTCTTGGTTCTAACAAAGAATAGATCGACTGTCTGACATGTACCATCGGAGGCTTTCTTCCCTCTCTTGTAAGTGCATACATATAGCATGGTAAAACAGGAATACCTACACTCTTCTGCGCCTTCTTACAAATACGTTCCATATCCGTTCCCAACAAAGCATCCACACAGGTAAGACAGATCATAACAACCGATGGCTTCGTCTCCAGACAATCATAAATCTCTTCTACTGCCTGCGGTACCTTCTTTAAATGTCTCCCTGTTACAATATCTGTCTCATCCATCATCAGATAAAAAAATCGTTCACTGTACCCGCCAAGCTCACTTAAAATAGTTGTATTCCTTCCGCAGCATCCCGGAGCTAAAAGAAGCATGACCGAACCCGGAATCGCCAGTCCCGCTCTCTTCACACCAAACCCCTGCGCTCCCGGTGAATTGTACGCAAGTGTCGCCGGCGAACTATAGATCAGGTGCTTTGAAGAAATCAGCTCATCCGGAATATTGTCTCTCCCTGCTTCTGCAAGTTCTTTTGTTGTAATGAAATAGGCTTTTTCCGCTCTTTCTGTCTCTGTTATTGTACTCTTTACATTCTCTACCATACTTCTTCCTCCGCAGTATCCTGTGCATTTTCAAGAAGTTCCTTCGCAAGCTTCAAAAATGCCTGTGCTGCCGGAGAATCCGGCTCTCCCTCAATAACAGTCATTCCCTTATCTTCACATCGAGTAATCTCATCACTTCTCGGAATCTTTCCCACAATCGGAAGACCGACTAAATCCGCAAATTCAGCAACTTTCTCTGTCTCCTTTTCGACATTCCTGTGATTCAACACAATACCATACACCTTCGCATAACTTCTGTCCTCAAAATTCTTCACTGCATTATTAATATTATTCGCTGCATAAAGAGCCATCTTCTCCCCGGAAGTCACGATCAGTACCTTGCTCGCATATCCCTCACGAATCGGTGCTGCAAATCCACCACATACTACATCACCAAGCACATCATATAACACCACATCCGGCTCATATGTTTCAAACAACTCCAAATCCTCCAGCAAGCTAAACGTCGCTATAATACCTCTTCCGGCACAGCCAAGACCCGGTGTCGGTCCCCCTGTCTCAATACATAAAACCCCGCCATAACCAATCTTTGAAATATCCTCAATCCGTTCTGGGTCCTCATCATACTCACGCATATAATTCATCACCGGAATCGGCGTTATTCCTCCGAGAAGATTAATCGTAGAATCCGCCTTAGGATCACATCCAATCTGGATAACCTTCTTTCCCATACTGGCAAACGCCGCCGCTAAATTACTGGTCACTGTGGACTTTCCGATACCACCCTTCCCATAAACTGCTATCTTTAACATAAAAAACTCCTCTACTCTACCCTTACCGACCGGCTGACAGAAAGATAGAATAGAAGAGTTTTCTCCTGCTATTCTCACTATGTTCCTAACTATTCCAGCGCGGAAAACCTTACTGTCAGAGTCGAATTTAATTTTATTATTTTAAAACAATATAACTTGGCATACCATCCTCATAGATACTGGAAACTTCTCCCTGAACCAATGGGGTTAAGTAAGTAATCAACTCTTCTTTCACACCATTGCCAGCCTCATTAATCCACTCTACAGGAATCTTCTTCTCTTTATTCGCAACCTCACGAATATCAACGCCACTGTACTCTACCGTATATGGAGCATCAGACACCCTTGTAAGAGAAGACATTAATCCACTCTCTCCTGCTACTGCAAGCTTAACTGCATTCGCGCCAAGATTACCGGACTCCTCAATATCCGTCTTACTTAAAATATGCCCTGCACAGCGCTGTAACAGATTCAATTCTATCGAACGAACCTTACATCCGATCTTTGCTCGAACCGCTTCCTCTAAAATCTTTCCAGTACCAGATAACTTCGTATGTCCAAATACATCTAACTCTCTAGATCCTTCCTGTTCACATAAGAAACGACCCTCTGTATCATGTACACCTTCACTAACCGCAACAAGCACAGCATTCGTTGAGGCCAGCTTTTCCTTCACATCATCAATAAAACGATCCAATGAAAATGGTTTTTCTTCTAAATAAACAAGATATGGTACATTACCATTCTTACCTTCCGCTAATGCAGCAGCCGCAGTAAGCCATCCGGCATGACGTCCCATCATCTCAACAATAATTACATTCTTCGGTTCATATACAGTAATCTCCTGTTCAAGCTCGCAGAAAACTGTAGAAATATACTTAGCTGCTGAACCAAATCCCGGACAGTGATCTATTCCGCAAAGGTCATTATCAATCGTCTTTGGTCCGCCAATAACCTTAATATCCTCTACACCTTTCTCCTTACAGTATGCAGAAAGCTTCGCTACCGTATCCATAGAATCATTCCCACCGATATAAACAAAATATCCAATATTCATCTTATGAAGAATATCAACAATCTCCTGATACTGACTGTCATCTTCCTTGATATCATTAAGCTTAAAACGACAAGAACCAAGCGCTGCCGCCGGAGTTCTCTTTAACTTCTCCAGCTTTTCCTCTGTGTCAACCTTCTCTGTAAGATTCACAAACTTCTGTTCCAACACACCCTGAATTCCATAACAGGCACCATAAACCTGATCAATCTGCTCTTCCTTCATTGCCTGTCCGATCACACCTGCTAACGTTGCATTAATCGCTGCTGTTGGTCCTCCTGACTGTGCTACTAACAAATTCTTCTTCATCTTTAAAATCCTCCTGTAAATCTTCGAAAAGGTTCCGGTGCTTCATCATGCGGCGCAATTACCTTCTGCATCCACACAATATCCCACCACTGCCCCATCTTATATCCACATTTCTCAAAATGTGCTTTCCTCTCATATCCACGTGCTGCATGGAACGCTTCACTCTCTGCATTCGGATGGGTAATGCATGCAAACAAATTCACGATATGCTGCTTTTTCAACAACTCTTCCATCTTCTCATAAAGAGCCGTACCAACACCTTTCCCGTGAATCCCCCTCTGCACATAAACCGACATCTCCGCTGACCAGTCATATGCCCTTCTGTCATAAAAAATTCCTGCATACGCATATCCAATAATCACACGATCCTCTTCAGCCACCAAATAAGGATACCGCTCCAAGGTCTTCTTAATTCTTCCCTGAAACTCCTCCACCGATGGAACTTCCAATTCAAAAGTTATCGCTGTATGTTCTACATAATACCGATAAATACTCTGAATAGCAGAAGCATCCTCCGGCGTAGCGATTCGTATCTTCATCTTAGCGCCTCCAAAAATTTTATCAATGATTATTATACAATAAGAGAAAGCATGCGACAAGACGGTAATTATAGAAATAATGTAATCATCTGGCTTCCTTCTTCTTTTAGCCACTTCCTTACTTCTTTATAATTAGGAAGCACCTTCTCTACCTCTAACCAAAACGCCTTAGAATGATTCATTTGTTTTCTGTGACACAATTCATGAACTACAACATAATCTAACACTTCCGGAGGCGCCAGCATTAAAAGACAGTTAAAATTCAAATTTCCTTTACTACTACAGCTTCCCCATCTTGTCTTCTGATTTCTAACAGTTATCTTTCCATAAGTAACTCCGATTACTTTTGCAAAATATTCTACTCTCTCCGGAATCACCTTAAGCGCCTCATCCGCAAGCGCTATAACTTTCTCACGCGTCAACTTTTCTGTAGGTTCCGCCTCAAACCTTTCCTTGGTTTCCTTAATTTTTTCAATATGTTTACTTATCCAGGCTTCCTTCTTTTTAAGAATCTCTTCAATGTCTTTCTCTGAAACACTACGCGGAGCCCTTACAGTGACACTTAGATCTGAATTCACCTGAATAGCCACCGTTTTCCTGTTTGATCTGATTACTGTAACTTTCATACTAAATCCTTTATTCTATTATTTCATACACTTTCTAATTTGGTCTATCAACAGAATATCTGCCGGAAGCCAGGTAACACTATCTAATTGATCTTTCGTAAGCCACTTTGCCGCTTCTGCCTCTTTCAGCTCCAAATGCCCTGCTTTAACTTCAGCCCAAAAACAATCCATAGAAAGATGGAAAGTTGGATAATCATATTCTACCATATCAATCAGTTCTCCGACCTTGATTTCCGTATCCAGTTCTTCTATGATTTCTCTTATAAGTGCCTGCTGCGATGTTTCTCCCGGCTCCACTTTTCCTCCTGGAAATTCCCAGCCACCTTTCAGTTCGCCATAGCCTCTCGCCGTTGCGAATATCTTATTTTTTTCTTTTATATCATCGCAAATAATTGCTGCAACTACTTTTACCGTTTTCATCTGTTTCTCCTCTATCATCCCTCTATCTTTTTATGCTGTAATATTAGACTGTAAATATCTTAATAAATCCTCTCTTACTGCATGGTGCATTCTCATAGTGACTTTCGTAATCGGCTGCATGCGTCCACGATTATCTTCTTTCTGTGCATTTTTAGCTTCCATTACATCAAATTCTCCCATATAATAAAAATTCGTTTCTGCATCTGATTTTTTTACAAGCAAATGCTTTCTTGTAGCTCCCAGTACATCTTGCATATAAGAGCTTTCCAATCCTTTACCAATCTGAGAATCCCACTTAAAAATCAAGTTATCTTCAAATGCATCCGCATAGTCCGGTTTTCCAGCTACATAATTTTTTTCATCCTGGCTCTCTTCCTTGTGATAAGTAATAAAAATAAATACATCATCATCAATTCGTTTCATACCATACATAACAGAAGATAAATCCTTGCCACAATTCATAAGCAAACTAACATCTCTTCTGGAATATTTTTCATACAACACAAATGGACTATCTATATTTTTCCATGGAAGATATTTTTCCTGATATCTAGTAAGTCCAACTTTTATAATATCTTCCACCTGTTTGTAGAATTGTATATGCTTAAGTCTGTCCGCATAACTTTGTACTCTTCGAATCATTCCTGACCGATCATTTTCTAAAATGTCAATCTGACAGAACTTCTTATACTCAGCCTCTTTACTTACAAAATGTCCCTGTAATACCTGAATTGCTTCCTTTACCTGTGCTACACTGATTTCAAATCCAAATGTCTTTTGATATTCCGTTTTAAACTCTGTAATACCGATATAATCTTTATGAAGCAATTGACTTAAAATTGCAAGTTCATCGGGTCGTACACCTGAAAGAACAGTTTTAGATAAATACTCCAGTGTTAACTTTTCCTGTTCACTTAAATTATTTGTGTATTTATCCTTTTCCATTACCTGCATAAAAGCATAGTACGTTTTATATTCTCGAATAATTACTAATGGATCAATTTCTTGATTCTCATAAAAATCATATAAAAACGGAATTCTCCCCAAACGATTCTTCAGTGAAATATAACTTTCTTTAATCAGAGCTTTCATTCCCTTAATCTTATCAATAGATTTGAAAATTTTGTCCTTAGAGATTTCATCAAAATGTACAGTTGATGCACCTGGTATCGTACTATTTCCACTGATCACATACTTACGAATCACATCAGCATTGTAAGAACGGTCTCCAGATAACGCCACCGGAATCATAAAATTATTATTATAATTCCCAATAAAATCCAGAATAACAACATATTCTTTTCCCGGCGCTTTTCTTAATCCTCGTCCTAACTGCTGAATGAATACAATCGGAGACTGTGTCGGTCTAAGCATGATAACCTGATTCACTTCAACAATATCAACACCTTCGTTCAATATATCGCGGGAAAAAATATAATCTAAAGGTTGACGATCTTCCGTAGCATCTTCTTCATCCATTGCCAGTCTTTCAAAGGCTTCCTGGCGTTTGTCTTCATTATCATTTCCACTAAGAGTAACTGTGCGATATCCCAGTTCATTGAATTTTTTCGATAACTCCTCGCATTCCTTTACACGACTGCAAAAAATGAGTCCTTTTACACGATTACCACTATATCCGTAATACTCTGATTGCTCAATGATATGTCTTACACGCTCATCGCTGGTAAGCTGATTGAACGCTGCATCTGTCAATTTTGTAGCCTGTAACATTTTGTCATCCAAAGAAATAATCTCACTAATGCCAAAATAATGAAATGGACAAAGAAGATCCTCTTCCATAGCTTGCTGCAAACGGATTTCATAAGCAATCTGATAATGAAAAATCTCATAAATATTTTTTCCTTGTTGATTATCATCCCTTTTGTCCGGAGTTGCCGTCATTCCTAAGAACAGCTTTGGTTTGAAATAATTAATGACTTTGGTGTAAATGTTGTTGGAACTATGATGCGCTTCATCTAGAATAATGCAGTCAAACGTATCCGGTTGATATTGAAATAAATGAGTATCTCGATTTAAGGTTTCTACTGTAGCAAACACATACTCTTTCTCATATTCATAGAAACCAGCACCAACCACTCCCATCGTCACTTTCTTACCAAAGACTTTTTCAAAAGATTTCTTAGCCTGTTTCGCCAAAGTTACACGATGTACTAAAAACAACACTCTTTTGAAACCAAGTTCTCGCATAGCAAATGCAGAGGCGAATGTTTTACCGGTACCAGTGGCTGATATCAAAAGTGCCCTCTCTTCTCCCTGCTCCAGAATCTTCCTAAGATTCGCAATAAATCTCTCCTGCATAGAATTCGGTTTTAATCGGTATTTTTCGAGTGACGGAATCTCTTCGCATTTCGCTATCTCACGCTGATGTTTTATGATATTGTAACGTTCTCTGTAAATTTCATAAAAATCATCATAAGGCAATGCATACTCACTGTTCCAGAGATTATGAAATTCTTCCACAATCTCTTCTGCTACCTCACCATTTTCTGTAGAAATCAGTTTCGTATTCCACTCCTTATTAACCGTCAGCGCCGCACTTGTCATATTAGAACTTCCGATGATGATTCGATAAATCTCTTCTTTCTTGAAAATATATCCCTTCGTATGTAAACCATTTCCGGCAGCTTCCACGTCATACATTTTCAACGTAATATTTTTCAATCCATTGAGTTTCTCAAGTGCTCTCGGCTCGCTGAAATTCAGATAATTGGTCGTAAGAATCTGTCCTTTAACGCCCTTTTTCTCAAGCTCTTTTAAAGTCTGCAGAAGCGGTGTCACACCACCCATCGTGATAAACGCAACACTGATCTGGAACTGATCACAGCGCAACAATTCGTCCTCTACAGATGAAATAACTTTCTTCCCCTCTTCCGGATTATTCGACACAAATGCTGGCTTGTACGCCAGATTTACCGCCACAGAACCATTTATATAAGCGGCATTTAAGCCATTTTGCAATTCCTTGATCACATTCGCATCCATTGAAAAATCTCCCTCTCATTTCGTAATGAGTAAAACAAAATACTCTGATTAGTATTATACCTTATGGGAGAGAGTTTGTCATTGAAATCCCCAGGAAGCAAACATAGCAAAGGCAACTGAACGAAACGATAGCAACAAAAAGCAGATCCGGACGCACTGAATTTAATGAGTGTATCTGAACCTGCCTTTTCATTGATCTTTCCGATAAATAGCTGGACCAATTTTTTATTGGAGTGGCTTATTTAATTGTGAAATCATTTCCAAAATATGTTCTTATGCTTTTTTCGTTGACATTTAATACTGTTCAATGTATCATATAATCAAGAAATGGGTTTGTTACCGTACAGCTATTGCTCAAGCGGGGTGCTCGTTTCTTTTTTATACACTATTTCATTAGCCTTCATCAAGTACAATTATATCTCATCTGCTTTATCAAATCATCTGCAGAATCCAATATTCTTCCTCTGAAGAATTCCCAAGCATTTCAATAGACTCCTCACAAAAATGGTTTAGATTTAAATAATAGTCTTCCCTCTCACTACTAAAATCTAACTGTGCAGTATCTAATTCTACCATCTCATCTTCATCAAATATCAACTTTCTCACATAAATATAATCATCAAAGCCTCTTGTAATATCTTCCTTTAAAAGATTTTCTCCAGTTCCAAACTTTGCAGAAATAAATACCTCACTGACTGGGAGATAGAGTAAAACACCTTTTTCATCCGATGGATTCTCTATCCACTTTTTCTTAAATGCACCAATATTATTCATCATATTTCCTCATCCCAATTCTTACGCAACTATTACTAAAGCAGAATACTGACTTTTTTATTTCGTTTCTTTTTATTGACTTTTTGCTACTACGGGGGTATAATTATAGCCAAGAAATGGGTTTTTTACTGAGTAATGTCTTCAGACTGGAAAAGGGTGCTCGTTTCTTTTTTTATGTTCATTATATCATATAGATACATTTTACCATCTTTTGCATGTCGAATAACCATTATTACATTAAAAACATTATATCCTCGATTACATTTACTTTTCTTTCCACGTCTACCTCCTTCTGCTTCACTTAAATATACGCATTGCGTTAATTAAGTGGTAAAAAAATAAGTCTTACGACTCATCTTTTTTCACCATTCCCTCCATCTCTGCTCGATATTTAATCAAACGTAACAGATAGTCTGGCAATTGGCGTTTTTCTGCTTCCCAGTCCTGAACCGTACGATATGGTATTCCATAGTAATCACTGAATTCTCTGCGGTTCATTCCCATTTTTTCTCGCAGTTCTTTTATTTCTCTTCCTCTACCCACAACCTCTCTCCATTCAATCACAAAACGCATTGCGTTAATTAATGATACTGTATATATTCCAATCTGTCAACTAAGCTATGTCATTTTCTATACTACTTCACCTCCATCTCCCGAAACTTTTCTGCCGCTCTCTCATACACTGGCACTTCTACCCCATACTTTTTTGCAATACGAACGACTTCATATACCAGCCCATCAATCTCTGACTGTTTTCCTTCCATAACATCTCTTTGCATAGATGTCGTTGCTTCTTCCGGCAAATTAGAAAGAATCTTTAAGTTACGTTCTACAAGGTCTTCTTCGAAAGTAATTCCCATTGCGTTAGCTAGTGTAACAATTTCTCGAATTAATGTCTTAAAAAGTTCTCTGGCTTCTCCTTCTCGTTGGAAATCTCCTGCAACAGCATGTAAGTAAAGTCCTGCGGTTCCGATTGGAGACACATAGGAAAACTTAGTCAATGCATCCCGTTTTATATTATCTGACAAAACGCCATCAATTCCACTATCTTTAAAATCTTGTGCAATCTTTTTCAATAATCTTTCTGCTTTATATTCACCATCTGACTGTCCATTTAATTTCTTCAAATCTTCCTTTTCCCTTACACCGAAAAATACTCTTAATATTTCTCCATGCTGCAATAATACTCCTGCCTGTTTAATATTAGCAGAAACGTAGATACATCCATCCGTCACAAGAACCTTTGGAAGTTTCTCCTGAAGATATGCGCCCGTTCCATAAACATTTAATACTGGAAGAACTATCGTATTTTCATGGGAAATGTTTTGAATAAATGGAATGCAGGAATCGAGAGAATATTTTTTAACACAGACGAGGATTACATCTGCTTTTTCTCCTTTTGCCTCATAAGATTCCATACTTTCTGCACTGACAGGTATGGTTTCTGTTTCGTTTGTCCACATTTTTTGGACAGAAAGTCCCTGTTTCTTCATGGCTTCTAAATGTGCATTTCTTGCGATCAGTGTTACGTCTTTTCCTGCTTTTGTCATATAGAATCCGAGAATTCCGCCTGTTCCACCTGCTCCGATGATTATGTATTTCATAACTCGTCCTTCTTTCTTAAAATATACTATACTCTATAATACACTATTTTTCTATTTAATTCATTGAGAGAAAACAGACGAAAATAAAAAGAATAAACCATACCAAATGGAAAGATATCACTGCGTAGAAAATGCCTGTTCGGCATTTTTACTTGCTCTCACATTCCATTTGGTATGGTTTATTCTTTTTATTTTCTGTGTTTTGGCTCCAGAAGGAATGAATTCAATAGTTTTTGAGAGGAATTAAGGGGGAGAGGTCAGAAGTCTACTGCTACCCAGAAAGTATGCCTGACGGCATTTTTACCTGCTCTCACATTACATTTGGTATGATCTATTCTTTTTTCGTCTGTTTTTCTTCTTAATGAATCAAATAGTAACTGTATGTCTATTTTAATACCCCTATCGCAATAATTGATAATAAGGGCAGTGTTATCGCTGACAACAAAGTTGTAATCACAAATATCTCTGAGCCGTAATATGCATCTCTATCATACCGCTGTGCAAACATTACAACCGAAGCTCCTGCCGGACAGGCTAATGCAATAAATACGGTAAATGCTACCTCAAACTCAAGCGGCAGCAGCCATAGGATAATAATCCCCGCCAGTGGATATACAATAAGTTTTATAAAACTTAAATAATATAGGCGTTTGTTCTTTAGGCTCTTTAAAATATTCCCCTGGGCAAGATTGGCTCCTGCAACAATCATTCCAAGCGGTGTATTCATTGAAGCAATCATCTCTAAAGGATTTTCAATAAATTGAGGCAGTCGAAGCTGAAATAAAAATAATATAATTCCTACGATAACCGCAATAATCGCCGGACTTAAGAAATTCTTCCATGCTCCTTTTAAATCCTTACTGTCTCCCATTAAAACAACGCCATGTGTCCAAAGCAATACGTTAAAGACTGTGATATAGGCCGTCATATAAAAGACACCCTTATCTCCAAGTACTCCACTAATTAAAGGAATCCCAATAAAACCAGAATTCGAATAGGATACTGCGATTTTTTCCACAGAACTACGGTTCTTATTCCCATGAAAAAGGAACTCCGATACAATGATCATAAACAAAAAGGTAAGAAAAGAAGCCAGTAACGCCCAGAGTAATCCATACAAAAGCTTCTTATTAAAATCAATCTGATACGACTGAACAATCAATAACGGGGAAACTAACAACAGCAGTACATTTGAGAGATGCTTCGTACTAACATCATCAATAATCTTCCCTTTGTAGATTATTATGCCTACAAGCAGTATCATGAACATCTCTATAATTTTCTTTATTACAATAAGTGACATAAATATACCCTTCCTAGTGTTTTATTTACAAAACATTTTACCCGATATTTAAAATTCCTTCAAGAAAATTTCTGATTACTCTAAATCCACAGTTGGGCAACGTGGAATGTAGCAGAAGGATATGACTTTCCAGGAAATTAAAGTCTAAAGAATTGACGCATTCCTTCTGGAGTTTTTGTCTGTTTCACTCTACCAATCAGGAGTTTATAATATTTTCGTGGTCCATTTGCTCATGTCCCAAACTTCATTCACCACGTCTTTATAGAACTCTGGTTCATGGCAAATGAGCAAGACACTTCCCCGATAATCGAGCAAAGCGCGTTTTAATTCGTCCTTTGCATCAACATCAAGATGGTTCGTAGGCTCATCTAACAAAAGTACATTGGTGTCTCTATTGATGAGTTTACAGAGACGGACTTTAGCCTGTTCTCCTCCGCTTAATACACGAACTTTGCTTTCGATATGTTTTGTGGTAAGGCCACATTTTGCAAGGGCGGAACGTACTTCGTACTGGGTAAATCCAGGAAATTCTTCCCAGATTTCTTCGATACAGCTATTGGGATTCTCGCCTTTTACTTCCTGTTCAAAGTAGCCAATCTGAAGATTTTCGCCCTGTTCACAGCTTCCGGAAAGCGGAGGGATTAATCCTAATAAGCTTTTTAAAAGGGTGGTCTTTCCGATACCATTTGTTCCGATGAGGGCGATTTTCTGTCCTCTTTCCATATAAAAGTCCAATGGTTTAGATAATGGTTCGTTATAACCGATAACAAGCTTTTTCGTCTCGAAAAGCATTTTTCCTGGTGTGCGGCCGTACCGGAAATTAAATTCTGGCTTCGGCTTTTCTGCGGCTAATTCGATAAGGTCCATTTTATCAAGTTTTTTCTGACGGGACATTGCCATATTTCTTGTGGAAACGCGAGCTTTATTTCTCGCAACGAAATCTTTTAATTCATTGATTTCCTGCTGTTGACGGCGATATGCCGCTTCAAGCTGTGCTTTCTTTACCGCGTAAACTTCCTGGAAATGGTCGTAATCCCCGACATAACGGTTCAGCTCCTGATTCTCCATATGATAAATGATATTTACAACTTCATTTAAAAATGGGATGTCGTGAGATATTAAGATAAATGCGTTTTCATAGTCAAGAAGGTATCTTTTAAGCCAGGCGATATGTTCCTCATCAAGATAATTGGTAGGCTCATCTAACAAAAGAATATCTGGCTTTTCTAATAAAAGCTTTCCCAGAAGTACTTTTGTTCTCTGTCCGCCACTCAAATCTGTAACATCACGATCTAATCCAAGATCTAAAAGGCCAAGCGCTCTTGCTACTTCTTCTACCTTTGCATCAATAGTATAAAAATCATGAAGAGTAAGGTCATCCTGAATCAGTCCTAATTCCTCCATGAGAAGCTCCATTTCTTTCTCATCAGCAGAACCGAGTAGATCACAGATTTCATTCATTCGCTCTTCTTTTTGTAATAAAGGATCAAAAGCAGATTTTAATGCATCCTGAATTGTCATTCCGGCTTCTAATACTGCATGCTGGTCAAGATATCCAACATTTACATTTTTCGCCCACTCTACTTTTCCTTCATCCGGCATCATTTTTCCGGTAACAATACTCATAAATGTGGACTTTCCTTCACCGTTTGCTCCGACAAGACCGATATGTTCCCCTTTTAATAAGCGGAAAGACACATCGTTAAATATTGCTCTGTCTCCAAAACCATGGGTCAAATGTTCTACATTTAAAATACTCATATATTCTCCTTAAAATTCTATTTATTATCAAATTTACTATAATGACTTTACTATAACAAGACGCTCTCGTCAATCAAACTCTCTCCAACTTTCTAAACTCATCTCAACTAAATGTACTCTCAAACTATAATAAACTAAAGCTTATCCAATTCCTGCTGAATGTAGTATCGGAGTATTTTTGTACTTGTTTTTGCGAGAAAATTTTTCGTCAGTTGTGCACAAATTTTTGAGGCGTACGCGGAACGTACGTTGATGAAATTTGGGTGCAGCTGGAGGAAAATTAGCCGCAAAGGCAAGTGCAAAAATACTTCGATACTACATTCCACAAAAAAACCTCCCAAAGGATTGCTCCCCTGAGAGGTTCTTGCGCTGCTGTTTGAAATTTGTAGTTCGAGTAAACGAAATTAACGCTTGCTGAACTGAGGTGCTCTACGAGCTTTTTTGAGACCGTATTTCTTTCTTTCTTTCATACGTGGGTCACGAGTTAAGTATCCAGCTTTCTTTAATGCTGGACGGAATTCTGGGTCAGCTTCCAGTAATGCTCTTGCAATACCGTGTCTGATCGCACCAGCCTGTCCTGTGTATCCGCCACCATGTACGTTAACTAATACGTCAAATTTATCTGCTGTGGATGTTAATTCTAATGGCTGACGAGCGATTACTTTTAATGTGTCATATCCAAAATATTCATCCATGTCTTTTTTATTGATTGTTACTTTACCTGTTCCTGGTACGAGATATACTCTTGCAACACTGCTTTTTCTTCTACCAGTTCCGTAATATCTTGTAGTAGCCACTTACTTTTCCTCCTTAAATTAATACTAGATTGCTAATTCCTTAGGCTGCTGTGCAGCATGTTTGTGATCAGGTCCAGCGTATACGAAAAGCTTTGTATACATCTGTCTTCCAAGAGGTCCTTTAGGAAGCATACCTTTTACGGCAAGTTCGATAACTTCTTCTGGTTTCTTGTTTAATTTTTCTCTTAATGTTGTTTCTTTCATTCCACCAACATAATCACTGTGGTGATAGTAGATCTTCTGATCTAACTTCTTACCGGATACTTTGATCTTGTCAGCGTTAACGATGATTACATAGTCACCGCAATCCATATGAGGTGTGAAGATCGGTTTGTTCTTTCCTCTTAAAACACTTGCAACTTCAGATGCAAGACGTCCTAATGTATGTCCTGTAGCATCAACTACATACCAGTCTCTAGTGATGGTAGATGGGCTAGCCATAAAACTTTTCATGAGTAGTTCTCCTCCTGTTTATTCTAAAAAAAATCAACGGTTCAGATATGACTTCCTGGCTGTCCGGACCCTCCATCATATCAATCCTGCTTACGCAGGTATATGACAAAATGCATCTCGGGGCTTTTGAGATTACATTTTATATGCATACCACAATTTCATATTATATAACACTCTTTTCAGTGTGTCAACAATATTTTTACCACAAAATATGGGGTTTTTTAATTTTTTACGCCCTGTAATTTACAAATATTCAATCTTTTTCAAAAAAAGCCCTTTTGCCGGAACGGTTTCTCCTGCTTTTGAACGATCGCAGGCTGCAAGTATCTCTTTTACATACTCTGGTGGATAGACTCCTAATCCTACTTTAATTAGTGTTCCACTGATAATGCGGACCATGTTATAGAGAAAACCTTCTCCTGTTACGCGGATTATTACTTTCTGAGATGGATATTCTCCTTCTGAAAGTGAGTGAGTTTCCACTTCTATTCCTGTCACAGTTCTTACCGTTGTCTGTGCCTGTGTTTTTGAAGCGCAAAAACTTTTAAAATCATGTGTTCCAACAAGATATTGTCCGGCTTCCTGCATCGCTTCTACATCTAATGGAAAGATGACAAGATGAGAATAAAGCCTCTCTGTTGGCAGAGGAATCTTTCCATTTTGAATATGATATTCATATGTTTTCCTTGTATCACAATATCTTGGGTGGAAATAATCCGCCACCTGTGCAGAAGACATAATTCGTATATCTTCTGGAAGCTGTGGGTTTAGTGCGAAACAAAGTTTTTCTGCGGGAATCGTTGTCTCTGAATCAAATACTGCTACATTTCCAAAAGAATGTACTCCAGAATCTGTTCTGCTTGCTCCGATTATGTGTATCTCTTCTTTTAAAAAATCACTCAATGTTTTATTCAGTACTTCTTCTATCGTAATCCCATTCGGTTGAATCTGCCAGCCGCAATAGTTTGTCCCATCATAAGCCACTACTAATTTAAATCGTTTCATAAGTTTTATTCTCCTATGTTTATCAGTATGTAGCACTGATTATTCTAACATCTTTTATATAGTAACATATATTAATATCAGGGTCAAAAGGTCAAAAAGCCGATGCAGGCTTGCCTGAAAGAGAACTTTTGATACCAACATCATATATTTCTTATATTAAAATAAAACTACAAAAAATCATAATTGCTACATATAAAAGCATGATTCCATATGCGGCATAATCTTGTTTTTTATAAACAAGGGGATGTAATCTTGTCTTTCCTTCCCCGCCATTATAACATCTCGCATCCATTGCCATTGCAAGATCAGAGGCTCTTCTGATTGCTGCGATAAAGAGTGGTACTAAAACAGGAATCAGCTTTTTCCCTCGTTCTAAAATATTTCCACTTTCAAAATCAACGCCTCGTGACATCTGTGCTTTCATGATCTTATCAAGTTCTTCTGTTAAAATTGGAATAAAGCGAAGAGCAATCGACATCATCATAGCAATTTCATGTACAGGAATATGCACTTTTTTGAGAAATTGAAATCCTTTTTCAAGTCCATCCGTAAGCTGATTCGGTGTTGTCGTAAATGTCATAACTGACGAACCGATGACAAGGTACACTAAACGTATAACAAGATAAAATGCCATCCATAAGCCCTGCTTCGTAATGGATACCGGTCCAAGTTTTATTAATACTTCTCCTCCTACACTGATCATATTAATAATCGCTGAAAAACAAATAATAACAAACAGTGGCTTTACACCTCGAATCATCATAGAAAATGGTACTTTTGACAGCTTTATTGTGAAAGCAAGAAATACTGTTGCAATTCCAAGACTTAATAAACTTTTCGGAAAAAATAAAGTAATAACAAAAAGCAATGTCCCTAAAAGTTTTACACGAGCATCCAGTTTATGAAGTACGGAATCTGCTTTATAATATTGTCCTAATGTCATTTCCCGAATCATTTGCTGCCTCCTGTAATACATTCTGCCAGTTCTTCTATGGTAAGAGGAATGGCATTCTCATTTTGCAATGTTTGTCTGTTAGAATCTATGCTTTCCTGTATCTGCATTTTCCTTAATTCCAGGTAAAATTCTACTGTTTGAGGAAGCCCAAGTCCCGTCGTTGTAAGATCATCTTTCCTTGCAAATATTTCTCTGGTCGTTCCATCCATTTTCAGAGTTCCATCTTCCATAATTAATACGCGATCTGCATGTGCCGCAACATCATCCATGTTATGAGAAACAAGTACAATTGTAATTCCTTTGTCCTTGTTAAGATGATGCAAAAGCTGAAATAACATCCTTTTACCAGGAGCATCCATTCCGGCTACTGGTTCATCTAAAATAAGATATTCTGGTTCCATAGCTAAAATTCCGGCCAAAGCCACTCTCCTTTTTTGTCCTCCGGATAATGAAAACGGAGAAACCTTTTCAAGTTCTGCTGGCAGGCCCACAAGCTTCATTGCATACCGAGCCTTTTCTTCACATTTCTTTTTATCAAAACCAAGATTTTTCGGTCCAAATGCGATATCCTTTAATATAGTTTCCTCAAAAAGCTGATATTCCGGATACTGGAAACAAAGTGCTACTTTCTGTCTGAGTTTTTTTAAATCATACTTTTTCGACCATATATCCTGGCCTTCAAAAAAATATTGTCCACTTTGTGGCTGCAAAAGTCCATTTAAATGTTGAATCAATGTTGACTTTCCTGATCCAGTCTTTCCTACGATTGCTACAAATTCTCCAGGTTTTATAGATAATGAAACGTCTTGTAACGCATCTTTTGCTTCCTCAGCACTTCTTTTTTTATACTGATAACTGATATTTTTCAGAACAATGCCTTTTTCTTTCTCTGTTTCTGCAATACATTTCTTCTGTTGATTCTCTACTTTCTTTTCAGAAAACAAGAAACCTTCTTCTTGCTGCAGATATTTAAAAAACTCAAGTAGTTGCTTCTTTGTATATATTTCTTTCGGTATATTCAGACCTTTTTTTCTTAATTCTGCAATAAGCGAAATCTCAAACGGAAGTTCTAGATTATTTTCTGTTAATTGATCTGGCATCTTAAATAATGTTTCCGGAGAACCTTCTAACGTAATGGCTCCTTGCTTCATCACATACAGATAATCTGCCTTACTGACTTCATCAAGGAAATGTGTTATATAAATAATCGTAATATGTTTTAAACGATTCAAATCATAAATAGCTTTCAATACCTCTTTTCGGCCTTCTGGATCAATCATCGCCGTTGGCTCATCAAAAATAATACATTCCGGTTCCATCGAAAGCACCCCGGATATCGCGATTTTTTGTTTTTGTCCACCGGAAAGTGCATTTGGAGAATGTTCCCGATATTCACTCATTCCCGTAGCTTCTAATGCTCTCGTAATTCTTTCCTCAATTTCTTCTCTGGGAATCCCCATATTCTCAGGACCAAAAGCGATATCTTCTTCCACGATATTTCCAATCAACTGATTATCTGGGTTCTGAAATACCATTCCCGCTGTCTTCCTAATAGGAAGAAGTAGTTCATCCTTCGCCGTATCCATTCCATTAACATAAATTATTCCATCAGATGGCTTTAGTAAAGCAGCAAGCTGTTTTGCAAGTGTTGACTTTCCCGATCCGTTATGACCAAGAATTCCGACAAAATCACCTTTCTTAATTGACAAAGAAACATGATCAATCGCTGTATGTTCAATGACTTCTTCTTTTTCCCCGGAATATATTTTATAGTTAAATAAAAGATTTTTCACATCGATCAAATTCATCTGATTTTATTCTCCATTAATTATCAATCTTAGTTCGACAAAGCTAACACCCATTATACCCTATTTTTTTATAACATTAAATATCTATTTATTAAAAACAAAAAAATCTTATAATTGCGTTTGTATCTTTAGTTGTTAAAAATTCGATGCTTAACTGCATTAAACTCTCGTACTAAGGATACATTTGCAATTATAAGATTTTTATTTTGTCTATTGAACTAAATGAAAGTCAAAACACGTAAAATTAAACTAATTCAATGATAACTTCTAATGCAGCATCACCTTTACGCTGAGCAATTTTAACGATTCTTGTGTAACCACCGTTACGTTCAGCATATTTAGGAGCGTACTCATCAAAAATTTTCTGAGCAAGATCAATTTTCTTTGTATTTGCTTTTCTTCCTTTTCCTTCTGCAGGAACTTCAGTTACAGGGTATAATACCTTTAACATCTGACGTCTTGCATGAAGTCTGGATGGTAAATCTTTTTTGATTTCTTTTTCAACTGTTTCATAAACAGTTACTTTCTTTCCGTCAACTACTTCTTTAACTCTCTTGCCTTCTGCGTCTTTCTTAGCTACTTTAGCCTGAACTTTAACAACTTCGAAGTTGTCTTTTTCTTTAACGCCAAGAGCGATTAAACCTTCTGCGATTTTACGGATTTCTTTAGCTTTTGCTTCTGTAGTACGAATCTTTCCATGATATAAAAGCTGTGTAACCTGGTTACGTAATAAAGCTTTTCTCTGGTTAGATGTTCTTCCTAATTTTCTGTATTTTGCCATTTTAATGGACCTCCTGTTTATTTTTCGCTATGCCTACTAATACCTTCAGCCTAAGCGGGTCTATATTACTTTGTTTATGGTAAGAATTACTCTTCGCTATTATTTAAGGAAAGACCTAATTCTTTTAATTTAGCTAATACTTCTTCAAGAGACTTACGTCCAAGGTTACGAACCTTCATCATATCTTCAGGTGTCTTGTTTGTAAGTTCCTCAACAGTATTGATACCTGCTCTCTTTAAGCAGTTATATGAACGAACAGATAATTCTAATTCGTCAATGTTCATCTCTAAAACTTTGTCAACCGGGTCCTGAGCTGTTTCTACCATAACCTCAGCCTTCTGAGCATTCTCAGATAAGTCGATAAAGAGGTTAAGATGTTCACTCAGAACTTTAGCAGCAAGGCTCACTGCTTCGTCCGGTGCCAGTGTTCCATTTGTAAATACATCTAAAGTCAGTTTATCAAAGTCTGTAATCTGACCTACACGAGTATTCTCTACAGTAAGATTAACACGCTCTACAGGTGTATAAATAGAATCTACTGCAATTACATCAATGGACTGATCTTCCGATTTATTCTTATCAGCGCCTACATATCCACGGCCTTTTGTAATAGTCAGCTCTGCTTCAAAATGGCTGTCTGCACCGCCACTTAAAGTTGCAATAACTAAATCCGGATTAATGATTTCAATATCACTGTCAACCTGGATGTCTGCTGCTGTAACTACACCCTCTCCGCTGAACTCAATAAAAGCGCGTTTTGGTTCGTTAGAAGAACTGTTATTCTTGATGGACAGCTCTTTGATATTCATAATTATTTCAGTGACATCTTCTTTTACACCAGGAATAGAACTAAATTCATGAAGAACGCCTTTAATCTTCACTGCACTTACTGCTGCACCTGGTAAGGAAGATAACATGATTCTTCTTAAGGAGTTACCTAAAGTTGTGCCGTACCCTCTTTCCAGTGGTTCCACCACAAAACGACCATATTTATTGTCTTCTGAAATCTCTGCTATTTCAATTCTCGGTTTTTCGAATTCAAACACGAATGGGACCCTCCTTTTGGGTAATTAATTGGAAAATCAATTCCAGGTTTACCAGCTTCCATATACTATAATTGAATGCCTGTATGATAGCAGGCATTCAATTAGAAGAATCATTTATTATTTAGAATATAACTCGACAATGAGTGTTTCATTAACTGGAACATCGATCATATCGCGAGAAGGAAGTTCTTTAACTGTTCCTTTTAACTCTTCGATATCAGCATCTAACCATGCTGGTACAAGAACACCGCCAGTTGCCTCAACGATATCTTTGTATCTCTGCATTGTCTTTTTGTTTTCTTTAATTTCAACTACATCGCCAGCTTTAATTCTGTAAGATGGAATGTTAACGCACTTACCGTTAACTAATACATGCTTATGTCCAACGATCTGTCTAGCTTCTTTTCTTGTTCTTGCAAATCCCATACGGAATACTACGTTGTCCAGTCTGGACTCAAGAAGAACCATTAAGTTAGGACCTGTAAGTCCTTTCATTCTCTCTGCTGTAGCATAGTAGTTTCTGAAAGGTTTTTCTAAAACACCGTAGATGAATTTTGCTTTCTGTTTTTCACGAAGCTGAAGACCATACTCGCTGATCTTTCTGCTGGAACGAACTAACTTTCTGTTTGATTTCTTATTCACTCCTAAATATACAGGATCCATGTCTAAGGATCTGCATCTCTTCAGGACTGGAGTTCTATCAATTGCCATTCTTACTTACCTCCTATTAGACTCTTCTACGTTTTGGTGGACGACATCCGTTATGAGGTACTGGTGTAACATCTTTAATGCTTGTTACTTCCAGACCACATGCCTGAAGTGCACGAATTGCTGCTTCTCTTCCTGAACCTGGTCCTTTAACCATAACTTCAACAGTCTTTAATCCGTGTACCACTGCTGCTTTAGCTGCTGTTTCAGCTGCCATCTGTGCTGCATATGGAGTAGATTTTTTGGAGCCTCTGAAGCCCATTTCTCCAGCACTTGCCCAAGAAAGAGCGTTACCTTCAGAGTCAGTTAATGTTACAATTGTATTATTAAAAGATGACTGAATATGAGCCTGACCGTGCTGTACATTCTTTTTAACACGTTTCTTCGTCACCTTTTTGGTCACTTTCTTTGCCATTGACGAAACCCTCCTATAGGATTAATCTATATTAATACTTATCTCTAAATTACTTATTTCTTCTTGTTTGCAACAGTTTTCTTAGGACCTTTACGTGTTCTAGCGTTTGTCTTTGTCTTCTGTCCACGAACAGGTAATCCTTTTCTATGACGGATTCCTCTGTAGCAACCAATTTCCTGTAAACGTTTGATGTTCATAGCGATCTCACGACGTAAATCACCTTCTACAGTATAATCTGCATTGATGATTTCGCTAAGACGACGAACCTCGTCATCAGTTAAATCGCGTACACGTGTGTCAGGATTAACGTCTGCTGCTTTTAAAATCTGATCTGCACTTGTTTTTCCAATTCCATAAATATAAGTAAGACCGATTTCTACACGTTTTTCTCTAGGTAAATCAACACCTGAAATACGAGCCATGTGTGCACCTCCACTAAATATTCATCCAACAAAATCCATCGCTGCCGCGTACGGTGAAATGTTCAGCGTGTCTTAAGTTTGGATTCGTCTTGTTTTCCTTAATTATAGTATTGTTTTATGTCGTGAAATACACAGTATTCCCAGACTACAGCGTGACCGTCTTATCGTTACAGACAAACTGTAAACTCTTTCGCGCTGCATGGCAGTGCTGTCTTCCCGCACTGTCTTTTTACGAAAATATATTGGCGATTACTCACCACAGCCGCTTTTCGTAAAATTGCTTAATTGCCATGACGGTGGCAATAATTGATGATATCCGCAAAACTCAATAGTTTCTCTTGCATCTGACGTAAATACTCAGATTGAAAGGATATCATACCAATGACACAACAAAATCAAGAATATACTCTCCACTCCCAAATTCTGCTGAACCCGGAAGCAAGGTCTTATCCCTGTCTCTGTTTATGTTTTGGATTTTCGCAAATGATTCTGATTGCGCCTTTGCGTTTAATGACTTTGCATTTTTCGCAGATAGGCTTAACTGATGCTCTAACCTTCACGATTTTCTCTCCTTTCCAAAACGTTCGGCAATTATTATATCATCTTTCTATATTAAAAGCAAGCACAATTCTTCCGAAAAACGACAAAATTCTAGCCATTCTTCAGTCAAATCATACAAAACCTTTTAATCTATTTATCTCTCCAGATAATTCTGCCTTTTGTTAAATCGTATGGGGAAAGTTCAATTGTCACTTTATCTCCTGGTAAAATCTTAATAAAGTTCATACGTAACTTTCCGCTGATATGTCCCAGTACCTGATGACCATTCTCTAACTCTACCTTAAACATAGCGTTAGGAAGCTTCTCGACTACCTTTCCTTCTACTTCAATAACATCTGATTTTGACATATTTAATCCTCCTGCTTTCTTACTTTACGCCCTTCCATTCCAGCGATCTCATCATAGATCCTCTGATTGGCATCCTCCGAAGAAATCAGGGACGGAAAAGCTTCTGCCATTCTCTCAGAGCGTATCATCTGAATATGTTTCTTCTTTTTCCACTTCGGATTATCAATGGTTCTTCTTACTCCATCCGACAATCCAATCATCTCACCTTCCTGTTTTACAATCATGTAAATTCTTCCTTTATCGTGACCGCAAAGGGATGTGGCAAAATAACCTAATTTATATTCTAGCATAAATCTTCTCCATTACCAAGTAAAAATTTATAAAAAAATCACTTTTCTTTTTGTTCACTATGCAAAGCTTCTTTTTCTTCCGGAAGCATTGTGAGAATCTCGCATCCCTCATCTGTAATAGCAATCGTATTCTCATAATGTGCAGAAAGCTTTCCGTCTACCGTTGCTACTGTCCAGTCATTATCAAGCCAGTAAACATCATAGGTTCCTTCATTGATCATCGGCTCGATCGCAAGTGCCATTCCCTTTTGCATCTTAGCGCCTCTTCTTCTCTGCACAAAGTTCGGAATCTCCGGTGCTTCATGAAGCCTCGTTCCAATTCCATGGCCTGTCAGATCACGCACAACAGAATATCCGTTACTTTCCGCATAAGTCTGAATACCTCTTGCAATGTCAACTAAATGATTGCCAGGTTTTGCAAATTTAATACCTTCAAAAAAGGATTGTTTTGTAACATCAATAATCCTCTGTGCTTCCGGACTGATTTCTCCTACACCATGTGTTCTCGCAGCATCGGAATGATATCCTTTATAAATAAGCCCTGCATCAAGGCTTACGATATCTCCGTTCTCAATGTATCTTTTTTTTGAAGGGATTCCATGTACAACTTCATCATTAATCGACACACATACAGAAGCCGGAAATCCCTGATAATTCAAAAAATTAGGAATGCAGCCAAAGTCTCTGATCATTGTCTCACAAATCCGATCAATATCCTTTGTTGTCATCCCCTCTTTTAATTCCTTACGCATCTCTTCGTGAACCAGTGCCAGTAAACGTCCTGACTCACGCATCAATGCTATCTCATGCTCGTTCTTTATTGTAATTGCCATTGTTTTCTCCTATAGCCAGTTTTTATCAATCTCATTTTTCAACTGACAAAACATATCATAAAATGATTCTTTTGCTTGCATAACAATACCTAATGCAATTCTTTCATTATAAGAATGTGCCACATTATTTCTTTCTTGTAAAGCCCGAAGCCACAGTTCCTCATCTTTAATCATACCTGCTTTATAAGCTGTTTTTAAAATAATTTTAGGAGAACCGGTTGCTCCCTCCTCATACCCATGTGATTCCAGAATTTCTTTCATCATTTTCCATGACTGTTCAAAACATACTTCAAACAAGCCAACCAGACCTGTTAAAATAACCGTATCATACGGTGGGTCATATTTATAAATTTCTTTCATATTACACAAAGCCGAACAAAAATTCTCATACTTTTTCATATAAAATCTTCCCTTCCCGCATAATAGACTGTCGCAGCTCATCCTGCATTTCCCTGCTCATATCAACAATATCATATTCTAATAATGTTGATGTTTCTTCATCAACATCCAGAGCAAATCTTGCAAAGTCACCACCTACAACAGCCAAATCAATATCACTGGTCCGTCTGTAGTCACCTCTGGCTCTTGACCCAAATAATATAACCTTATCTATATTATATTTTCTTGCAAAAGTTCGTATCTCTTCTATTACTTTTGGTTTTATTCCTGTATGCTCCATGAGACACCCTCTCATTTATAATACTTTATAATAAAAAAGGCTATCGCACTATAAGAGTGATACCGCGACAGCCCTTTTCATTTCAAACACACTCTATCCAAGAACTTTTGTAATCTTTTCAAATACTACATTGATATCTAAAGTTCCGTCTACTGTTAAAAGAGAACCCTTCTTATCGTAATACTCAATTAAAGGCTTGGTCTGATCATGATAAACCTGCAGTCTCTTTTTAACGGTTTCCGGCTTATCATCTTCACGAAGAACTAACTTCTCTCCGCAATGGTCACAGATACCCTCTTTCTTAGGTGGCATATTTACTACGTGATATGTAGCACCACAACCAACACATGCTCTTCTTCCACCCATTCTGTTGATGATATTCTCGTCAGGAACATCTACATTAATTGCATAATCAATCTTCTCATTCTGATTATTCAATGCATAGTCAAGAGCTTCTGCCTGTGGAATGGTACGTGGAAAACCATCAAGGATAAATCCTTTAAAACAATCCTGTTCTTTAATACGGTCTACTACAAGATCAACAACCAGTTCGTCTGGTACAAGCTGTCCTGCATCCATGTATCCTTTTGCTTTCTGTCCGAGTTCTGTATTATTCTTAATATTAGCGCGGAAAATATCACCTGTGGAAATATGTGGAATACCATATTTCTCTGAAAGTTTCTTTGCCTGAGTTCCTTTACCTGCGCCAGGAGCGCCTAACATAATAATCTTCATTATTTATTAACCTCCAGATTTAACATCATCATATATTTAAACATATACGATTTTATTCTAACCCTATTTTGCAGGAAATACAAGAAAAATTTTTTGTTTGACAAAGCAGACGCCCGCAAAAATAATTCCATGATAGCAGAGGGAAAGATAATCATTATATAGAAAATTCCCAATCATATTTTTATTCTTCTGTTGACAAAATCTGTGCAATTTTCTTATACATTTGCTCTTTCGTTGAAAACATACCTTTCTCCAATCTATTTAAAAAATCTGCATTCCGAAATAATTGGGATAAATTTTTTAAAATTCTCAGGTGTTTTAATTTATCTGGAGTTGATAATAAAATAATAGTGTGAATTTCATGAGGATTTCCTGACAAACGCAATGGATACTCCAAATTGCCAATTCGAATTCCCAAACCGTTACAATAACTGACGTCTTCTGCATGCAACAAAAGAACCCCTTTTGAAATCTCACCATAGGCTCCCATTGTCTGGAGTAAATGCAAAATATTCACTGGGTATAATGCTTTTACAATTTTCTTTATCACAAAATCTCTTGACATAACAAACAAAATCTGATCAATATCCATTTTTTCAGAAAATAAAAAAAGATCATTAACTTTCATAATCTGCAAAAGCGATGGAATTTGAGAAGATTCCGTCCCGCTATTCTCATTTAAAAAACTAAACAGCTTAACTTTTAAAATTTCTTCATCATGAATTGTGCAATGCATTTGGATGATATCATATAATCTAGTCAAATCATCATCATTATTCATATTGGAGAATCTTATGCTCCATTGTAAAATCCGGTTTCTCTGTGATTCTGTTAATATCGCAGAAACCGGAATAACATGCGAAAAGGTATTTTCTCTCGGGATATCACCTACAACGAGAGCATATTTTTCAGCCATACTACTCATAAATTGTCTGGAAGATACTACATCATAAGAAAAATGAAGTGGTTTTAATAGATTAACTAATTGTAATTGTATCAAAGAAGACGTACTGTTCCCATCAGAAACAACCAATAAAATTTTATATGGTGCATCTTCCTTTCCAATTTCTGATACATTTTGATTCATCCATCCTGCAAAATAAATACAAAGATATGCCACTTCATCATCAGATAATTCATTAAAATACTTCTGATTTGTTAGTTCAATCGCTTTTTTCGTTAAATGAAAAAACATAGTGTATTTTTCTTGTATTTCCTGATTTAATATATTATGAATTTTAATTCCATATTTTAACCGGTAATACATTGGTCGTATATGAAGTAAAAGTTTATTTATATACTCTTTTTTACTTTCCAGACGAATCATCGCCAATTTTTCAAAATTATCAACCAAACGCATGGTAAACTCAATCAGATTTTCTTCCACAAATATATGCGAACGATCATTTTGTCTTCTCGAACTCAATAAAATTTCTGTCAGATAATTTTCATTTTTCTTTTGTACCGAAAATCCCTTTTTTTGTAAATCCAGCATAATTGCACGTGCAAGCTGGTGCTCTTGTTTTGTATGTTCTTCTTGATGAATAGTAATATCTGGTACTTTTTTTCTAAGAATAATTAATGTAATGTGCAGGTAAATTTCTTCCAAAGCTTCCTGTGTATATCTTAAATTTTTATCAGCAAACATATCCATTTTATTCATAATTTTACGATATAAAGACGAATATGATTCAGAAAACTCTCCCTTCTGATATAATTCCTGGTAAACAGACAAAATATAATATTTGGAATACTTGTTTCCAAAAAAAACACGAAGACACTCTATTACATAGAATCGTAATGTCGTCTCATCTCCACTAAGCTCATATCCTGTTTTATTGCTTGAATGAAGAAACAGTCCTACTTCTGCCAGCTTTTTCTTTAACGCAGCAATATCCGTCACTAATGTATTTTTACTAATATCCATCAACTGACATAGCGATTCCGTTGTGGAGGGAATGTGACTGACAGCAATGACAATAGTAATCAATGCCAGTCTTTCTTCTGCAGATAAGAAATATCGATTCTTTATTTCCTGAGAAAACAAAATCTTTTCTACCTTTTTTTGTTCTTCCACGCTAAGCATAATGCGTTGACCTGTTGATACAATCTCCGATAATTGATTTTCTCGTAAAAAATCATTCATTTTATCCACTTGATATAACAATGATCGTTTAGACAAACTTAAATATTTACATATCTGCGACATTTGTATCTGTCCGCCATTATCATACAAGTATTCTATTAATGACAATCCTTGCCTGTTTAATTCCATACAAATTCCACCTTCTATTCCGTCTGTGCCGACAAGTTTTCTTCATTTTTCTTTTGTAACTCAAAAATACAGGATTCGTTTTTCTTCATCTTCCAAGAAAAATGTATTTTGTTCTCTTTTTCAAAAAACTGTACAGGCTGACTGGTAAATAATTCTTTTCCACTATTTGCACTACACGGTATGCCTAATATAATTTCTATAGAAAACCATTCTTCTTTTCCTGTTGTCTGACTACTTTCTAAAAAAATAACGAATCTTTTTATATCTTCCAATACCTGCGCTTCCACATGATGTCCTTCCTGTTTCACATATTTCAATATTATAGTCTTTTCCACACCTTCTTCATGTAATATTTTTATAAATTTTTCAAAAAATAAAGATTCATTATTATTCATATAACCCAACATAAAGTGAGATGTCCCATAAATTGCCTTTCCCTTTCCCCAGAGATGTTCAACTATTGCTGGTTTTCCATCAGAATAAACATCCAATACAGAACATCCTTTTTTCTCTATTGTCTCTTCATGCCAGTATCCCATGCATTTTCCATTAGTTACAACATGTTCTTTTTTTTCTATCCCTATACTCTTCATGCCAAAAACTTGTTGCATTATAGCTACAGGACGTTCTTTTTGATACCAACCTTTTTCATCAAGAAACGAAAATCTTGGTTCTCCATATATCATACCACCCTGCCATACATATTCATTTATTGTTTCAAAAAAACTTCTTGATCCTGTTAATAAAAATGGAAATATAACAATTTTATATGAAAAAATTTTTTCTATATCTTCTGCTGGTATAAAATCAACCGCTATTCCTGCTTCCCAGAATATCCTGTAATGTGCACGCAACGAATCAAACATAAATGAAACATGTCCAAATCCCTGACATAAAATATCATTATCTTTGGAAATAACTATCGCTGCTTTTGCCTGCAAAGGTTTCAATGAGAATGACTGTAAATCATATTGCTGGATTTTTTGATTGATTTCTTTAACCATAAAATAGCGTTCCGTTTTTTCTCCATTTAAATTTACAAGTCCACCCCAGTTAATCGGTTGAAACAGCCATTCACGATATCCCATATATAATTGCATTTTCGCATTATGTCCAAGACAACGACAGGTATTTCTCTTTATATCCTGTTTGTCTGTATTATGATGTGGTCCTAATGCCCATCCGTTAATTGGTCCACTCTCTACCTCCAGCATCCAGAATGCCTGATCTTTTCTTCCACTTGCACTTCTTGAAAGGTCTAAAAAAAGTGAAGAAAATTCCGGCCATTTTTCCTGTTTATTTGAACTTCCTGGATATAAGTCAAAACCGATGATATCCACAACCGAAGACAAACGAAAAGGATCTATCGCACACATTACCCCCAACGGATCTTCTCCCTTCAGAAAAAAAGTGTTCAAAGATATTAAGTGTCTCCCATCCCAGGTATTTATCCAGTCTTTTTTTTTCCGAACAAATTCAATGATACTATCTATCATAAACTGTCTAAAATCCAGCCACCTTGTTACGCTGGACCAGCTTTTTGGCAAAGATGAAGGTGGTTGTATATCCTGAAAAGAAGAATAATATGGATTAGAAGCTGACCACCAATAACTCTTATTTAATTCCTCCAACGAACAATATTTCTTTTCCAGCCATGTCCCAAAATTTCTTTTACTATGTTCACAAAAACAATACTTTGCTACTTTATTTTCATCTGACATAAAAGGAAATCCAATTTCATTATGTATCTGATATCCGTATAATGCCGGATGATCTTTATATCGCAGCACGATTGTTTTCAAATAACGTTTCCAATATTTTTCATATGTAGGATTATGCGGGCAAGCCCAACCATATGTTGCATCAGATGGATACTGTTTTCCCTCTGCATCCATAATTGGAATAGACTTATCTATTTTTTTCAGCCATTGAGGCGGAGAAGCCGTTCCCGTTCCAAGTAAAATTTGTATTCCATATTCCTGACAGCAATCAAAAAAGAAATCCATATTTTTAAAATCAAATTTTCCTTTTTCTCTTTCAATCTGATCCCATCCATTAAACAATTCTCCCGTTCTAATGAGATTTATCCCCGCTTCTCTCATATTTTTTATATCTATTCTACATTCTTCTTCTGAAAAAAAATCCGAATAATATCCTGCACCATATAAATTTCCATTTTGTTCCACTTTCATTTTTTATACACCATCTTTTTCTTCTTGAATATAAAAAGAAAAAGCATGAAATAGTTTCCTAAATCATGCTTTTTGCTCTAATGAATTACAGTCCAATCACTGACAGTAATTTTGCCAGGGCATCTGCAATGATTACCCATACAGAATATTCATTTCCACCATATACCTGAAGGAAAGTTCCTACTGTGGAAGAAACCATTGGAATACTGATCGCACATAAAACTGTTAAAACAAAACCACCAATAATAGCTGTTGTAATTACTGCCTTAATCCCACCACGTTTATTAGCAAAAATACAAGCAGGGGCCACATCAAAATAACAAGCTACCATTAACGGAATTAATGCAACCGAAATCAAACCGGAAGCTCCCAGCGCAAAGATTGAAATAATATTTACTGCTGCTGCTATTAAGAATCCAAGCAGTAATGCATTTGGTCCATAAGGAAAAATCAGCGGAATATCCATTGCCGGAACAGAACCCGGTGCTAATTTTGTAGCAATTCCTCGGAAAGCCGGAACAATTTCTGCCAACATCATACGAACTCCCTGCAGAAGAATCAACATTCCTGCTGCAAATGTCATACCATTGGTAATGGCAACTGTTACAAATGGCTGTCCTTCAAAAATAACTTCTTTTGTCTGTGCATCAATAAAGATACCAACAATAATGTAAACTAATGTGATAGCAATACCAGAAACTAATGTTGTGTCTTTAAAGAACTCTAACTTTTTAGGAAGCTTCAGCTTCTCTGTGCTCTGTTCAGCGTTTTTTTCATTTTTTCCAAATAATGTTCCGATTGCAATTCCCAGTAAACAGAAAATAGATGTTGTATGCCCAATTGTGAACATATCCTGCCCGGTTAATTCTTTTACATATTTTCTCATTACATATGGCATAATTGTGATTACACAAATATAAATAAGAATAGCCAATATAAACATTGAAACTGTACTTAATTTATGTTCTACTGCTACTCCAATAAATAACATTGGATACCAATATAAAATATTTGCTGTCAGGAAAATTGTTTTAAACTTTGTAAATCTTGCAATCAAAATATTAAGAACAAAGCCTAACAACATGATAACTCCGACCTGACCTCCCCATTTTCCTAGAAATGTGTTGAAATCACCCAATGGTTTTGCATCTGTAATAGCAAATAATTGGGTAAAACCATTGGATAATGGTGTAATGCTTGTACTTAGAATATTAACTCCTTGTGTCAAAATAACCATTCCAATAAAGGTTTTCAGTGTTCCCTTAATAATATCACTAAAACTTTTTTTCTGCAGGATCAGTCCCAAAAATGCAATAATTGCAATAAACATAGACGGAGTCCGCACAAGACTAATCACGGTATTTAATACACTACTCATTTGTAACCTCCCATTTCTTTGACTTTTTCATTTACTTTCTCTCAATAATCTTATTTATTCTCCCGCCAGTTCTTTTACTTTTGGCAGTAATTTTTCTTCAACTTCTGCCTCATCCACGAAATTCTCAATAATCAGAATCGGGCAGGATACCTTGTCTTTTACCTGTGGATACAATTCATTGGATACTAATAATAAATCCACTCCCTGGTCTGTTACACTGGTAACATCATGTGGCTCTGTATTAGCATGAATACCATTTTTTTCAAGAACAGAATCCACTGTCATTTTTAAAATCAGTGAGCTTCCAATCCCAAAACCACATACTGTCATAATGTTTAAATCTTTCATTTTTTCTCCTCCTCTATTTTAAAATAATTTAAGATTTCATTGACATCTTCGCTTTCATTTAATAATTGAATGAATTCTTTTTTCATCAAAAGTTTTGACATATCCATCAAAACTTCCAGATGTTTATCTTTTGTGTTAGAAGCAATGACAATCACAACACTAACCGGATCATTGGATTCATGCCCGAAGGCAATTGGCTCTTTTAATGTCATCATGCTCATACATTCTTCCATCACCGTACTACCTGCTTCCGCATGTGCTAATGCAATGCCGGGAATTACCACGATATACGGTCCAAATTTATGTAAAGCTTCTATCATTTGCTCTATATAATCTTGTTTAATTTTTTTTTCCTCCACCAGACAAGCTGCTGCTTTTCGAATAGCATCTTCCCTATCTACTGCTTTTACTTTTAATTGGATTGTTTTTTCATTTAAAAAGTCGGTAATCATGCCGATTCTCCTTCTATTTTTCTTTCCTTTAATAGTATTTTAATATGTTTTCTCTTAATAGAACATACCAAAGATTGTTCTTTGCAATTACACAATTTGGGATACTTTACCCTTTTAATTTGTAATAAATATTTCTTATATCTTCTTTTGTTATTTCCACTGGATGAAGTCCTGTACATCCGTGAATAACGGCATCTTCTACCATTCGCTCAATCCCCTCTTCATCCAGATGATATTCCTTTAAATCTTTTTCACATCCAATGGTATTAAATAATTCATCTATCATTTGTAATAGTATTTCTCCAGCTTCTTCTCTCTTACAATTTTCTCCTGGATTCACAAAAGAAACAATTCGTTGACACTCCTCATCACAGGTATGCTCCATAGATAAAATACCATATTTCTGAAGAACACCAACAGCTAGTCCATGTGGTACTCCAAAATGACCGGAAAGAGGACATCCCAATCCATGTGGTAATGTTCCACAACAATGACTCATGGCTATACCAGCTAACGTAGAAGCAAAAGCCATTTCCCCTCTGGCTTCTATATTCTCCGGCTCCTTTACGCAAACAGGTAACCACTGAAATACCGTTCGTATTGCTTCCAATGCCAATATCTCCGTAAAGGAATTCCTAATTTTAGAAAACATGGATTCCATTGCATGACTTAACACATCAAGTCCTGTAGCAATAGTTAATCTTACTGATAATCCTGTTGTTAATACAGGATCAACAATAGATACCTTCGGATAAATATGTTCAGAAGTAATAGAATCTTTCCGTAATGATTTTTCATCTGTAATGACGGCATACTGGCTTACTTCTGAGCCAGTACCAGATGTAGTTGGAATGGCAATAACAGGAAGAGTATTCTTAATTTCTATCTTTTCAGGATTTCCATCCAGATATTTATGAATACTTTCTCCAGAAAGAGCACAAACACTTGCTGCCTTGGCAGTATCTATGCTACTTCCTCCTCCCAATGCAATAATGCCGTCGCAATCCCACTCTTTTATTTTTTGTGCACAAGCATTAATCGATTGTATTCCAGGATTTATTTCCACTTCAGTAAATACCTTTACTCCACTGATACTTTCAATGAGTTTCTGTCCAAATGATGTTTCTGCCAAAAATGAATCTGTAATCAGACACAGTTTATTTATTCCATATTTTTTTATACATTCTTCGACTTTATCTATACAATCATTTCCAAAAACTATCTTTGTTGGCATAAAATAATTGAATTCTTTTCGCATTGGTAACTCCTTTTTATCGCATTTTGCTCATCATTTCATAAAATTTTTTATTAAAAGCATCTAAATTGATAATTTTATCCGGAATATCGATGATATTTACCTCTTCATCTGCAAATACATGATCAGAATCTAACTGTATCCAACCTTTTTTCATATTCTCTGCATGTTTTACCACTCGCTGTTTTGCTGTAGTAAAGAATTCCGGATTTGTAAGATAAATTGCCGTACATAAATCCCAATTAATAAACACCGGACGATTGCCATAATCTTTTGTCTTTCTTACAATCCAATCTTTTAAAATTGGTCGACTCCACCGCATAAAATTAGAATTCATATCTAACATTTCTTCTAAATCTTCCAGATGATACACCGCATCTTGCGTGCATTGTGCAGTCAACAAAGATACTTTAGGACAATTGTAAATAACTTTTGCTGCTGATTCTGAATCCACTGTAAAATTCAGTTCATTACATAACACACCATTTAAATACAGCGGTTCTAAAATTCCTCCCATTACAATAAGACGATGAATTTTTTCAAAAAATTTAGGATCTTTTGTATATGCCCCGGCAATATTGCACATAGAACCAATAGCAATAACTGTAATTTCACCAGGATTTTTATTTACAGTATCAACAAGAAAGTTTACTGCCTCACTATCATAGGCTCCTGGGGTTCTTCCTCCTTTCAGCACTGGAACATCTGTAATCTCCAGATCTTCCATCATCTGTAATGTATTGTAATAAACCACATGTTCGTTATTATTGGCAAATGTACATGTAATTCCCTGTACTTCTACATCTGGGTGAGCATATAGATATGCAAATGTCAATCCATCATCAACATCACTTTTCCTTACCCCCATTGTATTATCGCAATCTAATATTACCTTCATTGATCTCCTCCAAAAATTTCTGCAATAGTTTCAAATATAAAAGAAATAGAACAGCTTCCGGCATCCATAAATCCTTTTGAACGTTCACCAAGGAACTTTGCTCTTCCTTTTGTTGCAACCATTTCTTTTGTTCTATTTGCCCCTTTTTTTGCTCCTTCATAAGCAAGTTTAACTGCCTCTTCCAATGTTGATGGATTTCCCTCATCCAATGCATCCTCACTTCCATACATAGCATCCAACATCGTTTTTTCATTTCTCTTTGTACCGGCAAGATCACTGATACCTTCTATTGTGGCATGCACTGTCTCCACAAATGAAGCAACATCCCACCCTTCTTTTCCTTTCAATACAATAGATGCCTGAATAAAAAAAGTACTAAAAATCGGACCAGAGGCTCCTCCCATAGAGCGTAACATACCATATCCAATTTCTTTACATACTTCAGAAGCAGATGTCTCTTCCGGTAATTTTGACACATGGTTATAGGCTTCTTCAAAGCCCCTGGCAATAGTGATACCATGATCCCCATCCCCTGCTTTTCGATCCAGATCGCATAAATACAACGTTTCTTTTTCAAATCGATCTGCCAGTCTCTTTGCCATAATAATATATCGATTCACATCTATACCTCCTGTTTCATTGTCTTTTTCAAAAAATGAATTCCTTTTTTTGCTTCCTCTAAAGGAGTTTCTTTTCCAATTTGTCTCCAGATACCCATTCCTCTTGCGACCTCTGTCCCTTTTTCTGTAAAAGTTTCCATTTCCAGAAAGCCATCATATCCAACTTCTTCTAACGTTTCTATCAACTGTTTCCAATCAATATGCCCAGTTCCCGGAACACCTCGATGATTTTCACAAATATGGATACAACCAATCTTGGAAATATATTTTTTTATCGATGTAAACATATTATCTTCTTCGATATTCATATGAAATGTATCTACTAACAACTTCACATGAGCATGATTTACTTTTTCCAAAAAAGCTGCTCCTTCTTCCAACGTATTCATAAAGTCACTTTCAAATCGATTTATTACTTCCACATGCAAATCAATCCCCTTTTCTGCCCCGTATTCTGCCGCTTCTCGTAATACCTGTGCACTATTTTCCCATCGTTTTTCTTTTGGAATATCTGAAAATGCCTGCCAGGGTGCATATAAAACTCCATTAATTGCACAGGCATTTCCCTGAGCAGCAACATCAATACAGTTTTTCAAATACTGCAATGCATTTTTTCTGATATTCGGCTCTTCACTGGAAGGGTCATGTTCTCCATCTACTCCTGTTCCACAAAATATATTCAACCCCAGTGAATTTGCCTTTGAAAATACTTTAGTTAAACGATCTGGTGTCGTACCATATAAAGAGATTTCTACCCCTTGGAATCCTTCTCTCTTTAATTCTTCCAGGTAAACAGAAGTATCATCTGTCCAATTTTTACACAGCATTGATAAGTGTAATCCTATTTTCATCGTAACCTCCCTGTCATTTTTCATTCCATGGTTTACAATATTTATTGGCACATGCCACAAACTCTGATAATATATGTGCCATTTCTTTCATTTTTTTATTGTCTGTCCCCGGATATTTACCCCATACACTTCTACCGACAGCATACCCACAGGCACCGGATTTTCCAGACAATGCAAGTTGTTTTGTAAAAACTTCCGCACTGACACCAGAACTTAAAACAATCCAGGGCGTTTGAATCAACTTTCCAATTTCCCTGCATATTTCTATATTCTTTTCATCATCATATACTACAACATCACCAGGGAACTCTAGTTTATAGATATCAACCTGTACTTTCTTCAACTGCTCTAACATTTCTTTCATTAAAGATAGGCGAATTTCCGGTTCAAGTGGGTGTTCACTATATATAATTGGTTCCAATAAAAATGGCATGTCATATTTTTTACACTCTGCTTCTACCTGATGGATAATTTCAAGAATTTTATGCCGAAATTCCATATGCGGATGATAATATACAAAAAGTTTAACCATAGAACCGCCCATTTTCCAAATTTGATACACCGAAATATCTGAATAAAGATAGTTATCGTCCACACAGGAAATATCATAATTACTATTTTCTACTCCCATCATAAACGGATGTCCCGATAATCTGGCATCTAGATGTCCCTCTTTTACAAAATATACAGGATCAATCAGATATCCTCCAGTCACCTCAGACACCGCTTCCATCAGTCGATTTTTCTCCTCCGTAATTTCTTCAGGTGTCACATCATGTCCCACATTGTCTTCCAAACACTTAACAAAAACATCTCGATGGTCAATAGCAAAAATATGAAAAATCCCTTTTTCATTAACCATATTTTTTATTTTTTCTAATTTTTTATCCATAATACGCTCCCTTCATAACCCATTAGAATATGTTTCCATATTCATCCATGCAATTCCACTTAGAACCGCACATTCATGCAGGGCTTCTTCAATATTACCTGGGACAACAATTAAATGATGCTCTACACCCTGACTCATAAGGGTTTCTATGATATCTTCCAAAAAAACGGGATGTTTTCTACTAAAAAAATCTGTAATATACCCACGTGTTCCGGTATATCCTTTCTGATTAGCATATACTTTTCCTTCTACCGCAAATATTTTCTCATTGTTACTGTATCTAAGAATTGTCACTGGTGTCTCCCGAAAGGCATAGTCATACGTCAATCCCATATATTCTCTTTCTGGATTTCTTCGATCAAGCATAGGATGTGGAATAATAGATACTCCTGTCTCTGGTTGCAAATCAACAGATCCAATACCACAATGCCACAAAAGCATTTGATTCTTTTCAAAATTTAACCCTGCAAGATCCATCAATGTCGGATTTTTTTCTGCAATTGCTCCTGCAATTAATAAGGAAATTGCACCACCAATATCACCTTCACATGCAACAGGTACCCCTTTGATTTTTGCCAACAACGTAAATGGAACACAAGGAACAATAGAAAAATAATCTTGAAAATCCGGCCAGCAGCTGGCAGCCCAGGCAGAAACATTATATTTTTCTGTCAGTTTTATCATAGTGACCAGAACTTTTGCTCCTGCTTCCAATGATTTTGGGGGAAGTTTTGTACAATCCTGCGCTGATGCCAGAATTTCTTCTTTCATATTAAGAATTTCTTCTTTCTTTACCTTTTTTGCCTCTCTCATAAAATCTTCCATTGTCAAATGTATAAATGATAATCCCAATGAAGAAGCATATTGTTCATTATTAGCCAAATTAAAAAATGTAGGTGCAATTTCTCCCAGCACACCAATAGTTCCATGACGAATCACCTGCAAACCTCGTAATGCCTGAAAGGTAACAGTAAGACGTTTTTTTAATTGTTCCTGCTCTGGATACCCATAAAACCATTTCACTTTTTTGGGCGTCTGAAATGTTCTTTGTGCAATGCTAATGTACATATTACCGCAAACAGTTGCATTTAACTCAATATCTCCCTCATCTTTTCCATCTGGAACCGCCCATACCCCCAGCGGCGTTTTCCAGTTTTCAAACTCCATCATAATATCGCCTGTAGAAAATGCCGCATTTAAAAGAAGTAGATAAGAAATTTCTTCTTTTTCAAAAAACTCTTTCGCTTTTTTTGCTCCCCCTGCATCCATTATAGGTGGATAAGAAACAATTTCCACATCCATGGTATTGGCAAGTTCCATTACACCTTGCAGGCAATGTTCTATCACATTATTTTCCATAGCAAAATAATTTTCACTATGACAAGCGAGAAATCCTACTTTTACTTTCATATGCATTCCTTTCTAGAACAGCGGACTGTCCACTTTATAATCATAATATTTTAAAATCTCGTCATCCATTTTGCAGACTGCAATCGAAAATCCGGCCATTTCCTGTGTTGTAACATATGTACCAACCCAGTTTCTTACAATTTCAATACCTTTTTCTTCCATAATACGGACTACATGTCTATATATAATCATTAATTCCATTCTAGTCATAGACCCGGCATTATTAACGAGAACACCGACTTTATCACCTGATATAAAAGGTTTATCTGCAAGAATTTGTTCCATCATATACTCTGTCAGATCTTTTGCAGTTGGAAGTTTCATTCTTCCTGTTCCTGCTTCTCCATGTACTCCCATCCCTACTTCAATTTCATCTTCTGGTAACTCAAATGTAGGAAGTCCAGTCTCCGGATGTGTACCACTTTTAATAGCAACACTCAATGTCCTTGTGTTATCTCTTGTTTTTTCAGCCAATACAATTAGATCATGCATTTTCATTCCATCTTCTGCTGCTGAACAGACAACTTTATATGCAAAAAATAATCCTGCTGTACCTCTTCGTTCTTGTTCCATACCTTTTGGTGCACTGGAAATATCGTCCCACAAGACAACCATATCCGCTTTGATTCCTTCTGCTTTTGCCAACATTAATGTCATCTTTGCATTCAAAATATCTCCTGCATGAGAGGAAACTAATATAAGAATTTCTTCATGACCATTCTTTGAAAGCTCCTTTAGTGCATCCATCATTTCCATTGGTGAGGGTGCCGCAAAAATTTTTCCACATACATTGGCATCAAAAAGTCCCTCTCCCACTAAATCAATCATTGCCGGCTCATGCCCACTTCCATTTCCAATTATTACAGCCGTTTTTGACAAATCTTTCTCTTTTGCTCGTAACAAAATATGATTTCCTAATAACCGAACTCTTCCTGAAAATGCTTTTACATATCCTTCCAGCATATCTTGTACCAGTGTTTTTTTATTATCCATTATTTTTTTCATCATCTATCCTCCATGCATTTTACCTGTTGTTGTTTTTATCATATACGAAATTTTTTTGTATTTACATACCAACTTTTGCAAGATAACAATTACAAAAAATGTGGTTTATATTTAACTATGAACAACTTGATTTCAAGATGTGCACTGTCCCTGGTGAATCATTAATTACTCTTGTATCTTTAATTCAACTTACAAAATTAGGAAATTCATGGCATAAAAAAAAGCCCCACCATACCAGATGTAATGTCGGAGCAAGTAAAAATGCGACCAGGCATTTTCTACGCTGCGATTATCTTTACATCTGATATGGTGGGGCTATTTCATTTTTCGTCTGTCTTAATCCAGTGCTTTATACTGCCTGGATATTCTTTGTTGCGATTACATCAACACCTGTTCCTGCTACGTTCGGAACAATGACATCACCAATCTTAACTGGTGCTTTTACTACGACCGGTTTGATTTCATCAAGAATATCAAAAATCTTTCCTTTTGGAATAACGTCTTTTGTCTTTACGGATACAGCGGCAAGGTTTCCACCTTCTACCTTAACGATTGACGTAACTACACGTGTTGGGTTTGTTACTTCTTCTCTTGCATATTTATCTCCACGAGGACAAGTATTACCTTTTACATCTGTTACTTCACCGTTTTCCATTGTAACTGTAATCTGGCATCCAAGAGGACATCCAATACATGTTAAGTCTCTTTTTTCCATGATACTACTCCTCCTCAATCTTTACAGTGATGGTCTCAAGACCTTCGTATGCTTCAAGATCTTTCTTCTTTAAGATAACCTGTTCCATCTCGCCCGGAGCCATAACCTGTTTTCTACGATGCTGTACTCTTTCATCATTTAAGTATACGCTGATATAGCTATTCTTAAATACACCGCCTACACGGAAACGTACTGTCAGAAGGTCTGCCATGTTATCTACATGGATCGTACTTGGTACTGTGTAACGAACACCATCGATTGCTTTGATTTCTACTACTTTATCAGATTTCTGTGCATCTTTGCCACAGTTGTTCTTTACATAAAGCGCTGCATTCTTACCTGCTGTTGCTGCTTCTTCTGAAACGTAATCAACAAGGTCATGTACATGCAGTACGTTACCACAGGCAAATACACCATCGATGTTTGTCTCAAGGCTTTCGTCTACTAACGGACCATTTGTTACAGGGTTCATTGCTACGTCAGCCTGTTTTGATAATTCGTTCTCAGGAATAAGACCACAGGAAAGAAGAAGTGTATCACAATCGTAATGTACTTCTGTTCCAGGGATTGGTTTTCTGTCCGGACCAACTTCTGCGATCACTACGCCTGTCAGTCTGTCTTTTCCTTCGATATCGATTACGGTATGGCTTAATAACAGTGGAATGTCATAATCATCAAGACACTGTACGATATTTCTCTTTAAGCCGCCAGAGTAAGGCATAACTTCTGCTACGACCTTAACTTCTGCTCCTTCAAATGTCATACGTCTTGCCATGATCAGTCCGATATCACCAGAACCTAAGATCACAACCTTTTTACCAGGCATGAAACCTTCCATGTTAACAAGTCTCTGTGCGGTACCTGCAGAGTAGATACCTGCTGGACGATATCCAGGAATGTTCAGGGCTCCACGAGGACGTTCACGACATCCCATCGCTAAGATCACTGCCTTTGCCTGATACATAACGATACCTTCTTCGCGGTTCATTACGGTTACTACTTTATCTTTAGAAATATCACATACCATTGTATGTAACTTATACTCGATATTTAACTCAGCTGCCTGATCGATAAAACGAGCTGCATATTCCGGACCGGTTAACTCTTCTTTAAATGTATGAAGACCAAATCCGTTATGGATACACTGATTTAAAATACCACCAAGCTGATTATCTCTTTCAATAACTAAAATACTGTCGATGCCCTCTTTTTTAGCAGCGATTGCAGCAGCTAAACCAGCAGGACCTCCACCTACGATTACGACATCATAAGATTTCATAGTATTATTCCTCACTTTCTTTCAATACTGATCCTAGTCTTCTTTAATCTTTCCTACTAACAGATTGGAACCTTCACCCTTCTTAGTGATTTCTGTCATTGGAATACCAAGCTCTCTTGAAAGAATTTCCATTGTTCTAGGAGTACAGAAACCTGCCTGGCAACGACCCATACCCTGACGGGTACGACGTTTTAATGCATCCATAGATTTTGCACCAAGCGGACGATGAATAGCATCTATCAATTCTCCTTCTGTAACCATCTCACAACGACATACAATATTTCCATATTCCGGTTTTTCTTTGATCAAATCATTTTTCTCTTCTATAGAAAGATCACTCATATGTGTAATACCTTTTCTCTTTGCGATGAAGTTATCTTTTTCTGGAAAATGATACTTTTCTTCAATTAACTGTGATATTCTTTCCCCAATAGCAGGGGAACTTGTAAGTCCTGGTGATTCGATTCCAGCTGCATCAAAAAATCCCGGTGCATCCGCAACTTCCTCTATAATAAATTCATGATTTTCTTCATGGGCACGTAATCCTGCAAAAGATGTAATTGTTTTATTCATAGGTAAAATATCTTTTGTAAGATGACTGTGCTGCGCTTTATAAATAAGATCATCTATAATTTCCTGTGTTGTATTTACTCCTTCTTTATCATCCACGTCTGTAGCAGATGGTCCAACATACATATTTCCATGAATAGTAGGGGCACAGAGAATACCTTTTCCCATCTTGCCTGGAAGAGGAAATACAGATGCATGAAAATAACTTCCCATTTCTTTATCAAGAAGAATATACTCTCCTTTACGAGCAATAATTTTTATCTTCTTTTCGCTAACCAGATTATGGATAACATCTGCATATACACCTGCAGCATTAACAATAATTTTTGTATTAAAAATCCCCTTATTGGTTACTACTTCGTAATATCCTTCCTTCTTTATAATATTATCTACTGTATGTTCAAACTTGAATTCACATCCATTTATCGATGCGTTTTCCCCCATAGCTATTGCAAGATTAAAAGGGTCAATAACACCTCCTGTCGGAGCGTACAATGCCGCTACTGCATTGGGCGTTAAATTCGGTTCCATTTTTAAAAGTTCTTCTTTTTCAACAATACGACAATCCACTGCTCCATTTTTATTTGCCTGTTCTAAAAGAATATCCAGCTTTCCTCTTTCTGCTTCTACAGTACACACAACCAGGGAACCATTCTGCTTAACAGGAAAATCCAGTTCTGGTGCAAGTTTATATAATAATTCGTTTCCTCGTACATTCATTTTTGCCATTAACGTTCCTGGTTTCGCATCAAATCCTGCATGAATAACACCACTATTTGCTTTGGAAGTACCTGAAGCAACATCATCACCCTTTTCAATGACGCACATATTTACCTGATACTTAGAAAGTTCTCTGGCAATACAAGTACCGGTAACACCTGCCCCAATTACAATAATATCATACATTTTTCTACCTCCGTTTTTCAAATTCAACTTTAATTCAAATAAAAATACCCTAAATCATCTATATTATACGATTTGTATAACAAAAGTTTTATCTTACAACGAACAGATGATTTAGGGTAATTTTTAATTCAGCTTAGAAATCTCTATATTTATCCTGAAATTCTGCAATATTTTTATTTGCATGCTGATGAAGATCCTGAAAGATACTTTTCCATACTCTATATGCATCTTCGTAAAGTTCTCTGTTTTTCTCGTTTGGTGTGTATCTTTTTACTACTTTTACCATTTCTTCCACTGCATCTTTATAGCTATTGTAAATTCCCGCTCCTACAGCAGCTACTAAAGCACAACCAAGTGCTGTTGCTTCGCTTACTTCCACAGTTTCTACATCCCATCCATAAATATCGGCCTGCATCTGATTCCATATCTCAGATACTGCAATACCTCCTGTAATACGCACTGTATTAAATGTCGGTACATTTGCATCAAGCATTGCAAGAAGCATGTCTTTAAGATCAAATGTAATTCCTTCCATTGTTGCACGAACCATGTCTTCTCTAGATGTAGCTAAAGTCATTCCAATATAAGTACCACGAGCATTTAAATCATAATTTGGTGTATTAGCTCCCTGCATATAAGGAAGATAAAATACTCCATTTGATCCAGGTTTTGAATGTGCTCCTGAATCAGTTAAAATATCATAAACATTCTTACGTGTATGCATTGCTGCAAAAGATTCACTGTGTGCAATAATATCTTTAAACCACTTAAATGCACTCGCTGCTGCATTAGACTGGCCTTCCATTACATATGCACCGTCCGGAGTACCAAGTACATAACATTTTCTATCTGGATCTCTGAGCATCTTGTTTGATTTACCCGCTGTAATTCCTGCTGTGCCGCCACAGGCATAACCAATGCCTTCTTCTATACATCCAACACCAAGGCAGGCACTCTGCTGGTCTCCGATTCCCATGATAAGTGGAGTTCCTTCTGCTAATCCTGTTCTGGCAGCTACTTCTTTCGTAACATGTCCAATTACTGTTCCTGTTTCAGCTAACGGTGCCAATTTTTCTCTATCAATTCCAAAAGCATCTATTAACTTCTGATTATATTGAAAATCTTCCCCATTTAACTGAAGCCATGGAGAACATCCTATGTCATCGTAATAATCATCTGCACCATATGCTTTATTCATTAATCCCATCATCGTATGTATTCTTGTACAATTTTCATAGGCTTCTGGAATATTTTTCTTTACCCATAACAATTTTGATAAAGGATAGGTTCCCGCTAACGGCATACCACAAATATCATAAAATTCCTCTGCACTAATCCCTGCTTTATTTAGCATCTCTTCCATTTCCGGAACCATTTCAACTCCTCGAAGATCCTGCCAGATAATAATAGGAGTAGTAAATCCACCATTTTCATCACGAGTAATTGCAGTACATCGAAACATACAACAACTTAACGCTGCAATTTCTTCTGGATTAATCCCCGAACTCTGAACAGCCGTTCTTGTAGTTTCATAGAGAGTTTCAATCATGGCAGGTCCATCACATTCTACACGTCCCGGACTTGGATAAACCAGAGGATTTAATTTTTGTCCAACACCAATCTGTTTCCCTTTGAAATCAAAAATTACGGTCTTACTACTTGTCGTACCACAATCCACACCAACAACATATTTTTTCTCCATCACGTACCTCCTCTTTAAATACTTTCTTTTTTTACAAAACATTTATAAAACATTCATCTGTATTTAACTTTGTAAAAAATCAAGTCACTCCTTTCTTAATTTAAAAATACCCCCGTTTTAATATCACTTTTCATGCTTCTATTATATTTCTTTGGCTACAAAAATCCCATATCGAAAGTTTTTTCAATAATAATGTGCCAATTTTTCATTCTTTTTTCAGTTATTTTATTTAATTTTCTGAAAAATTTATATCAAAAAAAGAAATGCTGCAATCACATTTCATCCATTTGTAACCGCAGCACTTCTCTTAAATATGGTATAAAAAAATTGTATGACATTTTTTAGATACTTTTATTATTTATAATTTTATATCTAGTTTATATTATCCTTTAAGATCAAAGATTCCACCCTTGTTTTCTTCATAAATTCCCCAAAGCTTGAGAGCTACTCCGAGTTCCTCGTATTTTTCTCCTGCTTCTTTTAATGTCATTCCTGCCATAACAGCATCAATGCCCTGACGAAATGCGCGTGCTCCAGCTGCTGGACCCATTGGATGTCCATGAATAGCTCCACCTGCTGCTATCATAACATCATTTCCAAACTTATGCATAATATCTTCGATATGTCCCTGTGTTGTTCCACCACCTGGCATTGGGAATACTGGTTTGATATGGCCAAATGGCTGAAGCATCTTCATTCCTGCACTAATAAATGTATCCATCATCATCGGGAACTTACCATATGGAGATAAAGCAATCACCATATCCAGTCCTGCCATTCTAGGAAGAGTTGCTCCAATAAGATTTGCACTTAAACCAGACCATGGAGACTCATATACTGCACCTGTATAATCGGAATGAGCCAAAATAGGAACATTAATATCAGGATCTTCCGCTAACATTCTTGATGCATCAAGGCCAATTGTATTGTAGTTAACTAAAAGACAATTACCACCATTTTCAATAACAGCCATAGCATTCTTCTTTAAGTTTTCTGTTCTGTCTGTAATGTTAAATGCGTATAATGTCTTTTCGCCTTTTTCTTCGTCGGCTTTCTTAAGAGCAGGCATTACAGCTTTTACCCTGTCAATCAATGGACAATGCGGAGGATTACTTACTAATTCATCATCTTTAATGATATCTACTCCACCACGTGCAGCTTCATAAGCAAGTTCTGCAGTTTTCTGAGGATCTAACCCTGTACATGGCTTAATCATATTATTTAATAAAGGTCTGTCATAAACTCCTAATAAATCACGAATTCCTTGTACACCAAATTTAGGTCCTTTAAATTCTTTCAAATAGCTGTCTGGGAATTCCAAATCAAGTAATTTTACCTCGCCTGAACTTGAAATATTACCTATAACGGAACTTAACATCATTGCAAAAGATGGTCCAAAATTCGTTGCAGGAAAAGCAATTCTAATGATAAAATGTCTTTTATCAATATCGGATGGAATACCTATCTGATAAGAAGGAGTTTCATAAACACCAACTACTCGTCCGATACTTCTTTCCCGTACCTCCTGAGTTTCGCCAGGAACCTTAAGCCAGGTTCCACAAGTCTGCTCAATTGCTAAAGCAACTGCAAATTTTAAACTATTTGTAGTTGCTTTTGTTGCACAATAATATGTGGCAATAACAAAACGATCTTTTTCTAAAGCTTCTGGATACTGAACTGTAATAGGATCTATAAACATATCTTCTCTCCTCCCATATACTTTGTTTTGATTTCGTTGTTTCAATCTCTATGATTAAATTATAACAGCTTTCTCAAAATTGAAAATATAGAAAGTTTTTTCAATATGTATTATTTCTATTATAGAATTTCATCTACTGTTCACATTATATATTTCTATCTTCAAATTCCAACAACTTCTGTGCCAGATAGTAATCTATAATTAAAACATCTACAAGATTCCCTTTCAATGCTGAACGAATAGACAATGCCTTCTGTTCTCCAGATGCCACTATAATTTTCTGAGGAATTTGCTTATACTCTTCTAAACTTATAGATGCCGTCCTGTCTTTTAAAGAAGTCTTACATTCTTCTCCATCTTGATCAATAAACCGTAGCATAAGATCACTGCATACTCTCTTTTCTTTCAATAATTTCTTATCATCTACATGCAAATAATCTGTTTTCACCAATAAAGAATCCATTTCCGGATAAAGAGAACCAATACCACTTACAGAAATATCTACCTTCTTAAATAACTCTAAGAAGCCTCTCTGTTCCAAATATTTCTGTTGCTGTGCATATTTCTCTTCTGAACACAAACCTGGAATTGTAATCGTTTCACATCTTCCCCCAAATGCCATAGAAGTTCTTTTAACCAAAGACTCAACTTCCAGATTCTTATTACAACCTGCTATGCTCCCATGTAATGTGATAATATTCGCATCAACCTTCCGACAGGGATTCAGATATTGAATCAGATAATACATCGTACCACCCCATGCCATTCCAAGAACATCATTATCCTTTATAATACGCTGTACATAGCGCGCCCCCTCTAAAGCAACCTGCTTTTTAATCTTAAGAGAATCCCTTCTAAGTTCTGAAGGAATTGGTACAACTATCACCGTTTTCAAGCCATATTTTTCCCGAATCTCTTTCTCCATAATGTTACAACTTAAAAATGGTTCCGTTACTTTAATCTCAATAATGCCTTCTTCTTTCGCTCTTTTTAACACGCGAGAAAGAGTAGATGGAGACAATCCTAAACTTTCTGCTATTTCTGAACGTTTTTTCCCTTCAATGTAATATTGGTAAGCTGCTGTACTTACAATGCATGTCGATTGACTATATACCTCACTTTTCATCTTATTTCCTCACATATCGTATTTATTTTCATATGTCTTCTCGCCCTCTTGTTTGCCTGTTTCACGATTAAAAATCCAGATATTCTAGAATTTTCTTTATAAACTAGCTTTGATTTTGCAAAATTAAAAAATTCTGTACTGATACTATAACATATTCCTTATAATATACCATATCTGTTTTACAATTTACTTATTATAATAATTACAACAAAAAAATATAAAAATCATATTTTTTCAGACAGACAAAATATAAAAATTGTTGTATAATTAATACGGCTTATGACAGGCAATGAATGTATCGAAACATTTGTTCCTAATAATAAGCATTCTACATATTCTTTTTGCATCCGTATGTGCACTACATAATATTTAAATTTAACCAGGAGATGATTTTATGCACATCAGTTTACTTCTTATGAATCAGATTATCCAGCTTTTTATTATGATTCTTATGGGTTTTATCATTGTAAAAGCGAATCTTCTAAAAGCAGAGGATAGTAAAATATTATCTGTTATTGTTCTTTATCTTATTATCCCTTGCGTGATCATCAATCATACTTGCATCTGCCAGAGAATCCGGTGCAAGCCGGTTAAGTATTCCAAAATGCTGTAAAAGCAAAAATACTGCTAAAATCACAACCAGTTCTTTCACTGCCCGCAATACAATGTCTTTCTGAGTGCTTGCTTTCTTCATGTTCGAAAGTAAAATCTGCAAAAATAAAATCAAAACTCTTTTAAGCAGAAAAAAACTGTTACAATAGACTTTTTCTATCATAACAGTTTTAACCTACTTTTTTGATGGGTTTATCATATAAAAAACCTTTTTTGCTGTCAATATTTTTACTACAGTTCACAGAAACTTCATTTGTTACTTCAACATTATTTTTCTCCATCACAAAGTTTCTTTCTGTTATTATCGTTACTTAACTCTAACAGTCATTTTACTAAAGGTTCCGCTCTGTGAATATATATATATTACGCAAGTTCCCTTTTTCTTTGCTTTCACTTTGCCAGAACTACTTACAGTAGCAATAGATGAATTCGATGATTCAAAACAAATACCTCGGTGTCTCTTTACTTTCAGCTTCTTCGTTTCAGGTAGCTGCTCTGCCTCTATCTTAAAGATCTTTCCACTTTTCAGTTTAACTTTCTTCTTATTAAGTTTCACTTTCTTATAGTTACCAACCTTACCTCCTATCGTTGCTACATGAATAGTCTTCGAAGATGCAATTACTTTCTGTCCTTCTGTCGTTGTTTTATAAGCGACAGCTGTATACTTGTAGTAAGTACCTTTATTCAACTTTGTAATCTTAGCAGATGTTCTGGTTGTACTCACAACTTTTTTAAGCGAATATACTTTTCTAGCAGAATTACATCTATTACCATAGATAATATAACCAGAAGCTCCTTTGACCTTCGTCCATGATAAATTGATATAATTTCTTCCTGTCTTCTTAGCTCTTAACTGAAGAATCTTAAATGTTGAGCCCGCAATATCTCCATCATTTCTGTTTGCTGTAATTTTCTTTTCTATATCATTTACAGAAATCGAATCGTTAACATCTCCTTTGACGTCCTTTTTAGGAATCACTTTCTGGGCAACAATAATTTGTCCACATACAGAACAGTGGGAGCCTTCCGAAAGACCTGTAGTTGTTGTGGTTGCTGGAACAGCAGAATCTTTTACTACTTTATGACCTGTTGCCTTAACTACTGTATCTTCTTTGTTGATTTCTTTTCCAATGTCAGCATCGGCAAAAAGTTTCTTACAACTGGAACATACATAGTATTCCTTATTTCCGTCTTCTGTACATGTTGCTTTCCTTGCTTCTACCTTCATCAACTTATGCACATGAGCTAAAACAGGGATTACTTCTGTCTCTACGTGTGTCTTATCATTCTCACAGACTCTTCTTCGGCTTCCTTCCTCTGTCTCACTTGCTTCTTTTGTCACTTCCCAAGCAGACCATTTATGTCCAGTTGCTTTGATTACTCTTACTCTATCTTGATTAATTGCATTACAAACATCACAATGAATACTTTGGCTGCCATTCTCTGTACAAGTAGGTTCTTTATCAATTGTATATTTCGACTGCCAATTATGTTGTACTTCCACCTGGACTGTCGTTTGCAGAGCATATTCATCAGCGCTATCTGCAGCATAAATTGTAATTGTTGCATTTCCCGCTTCCTTACCAGTAAGCTTACCATCTTTGGAAACTGTACATACCTTTTCGTCAGAAGATACATAATGGACGGAATCAGGTAATAGAACCGCTCGCTTTAGGATACTTACGATAGAACTATTTCCTTTTTCCTTAATCTTGACCAATTCTTGTTCAGGATAAAAATTGTTTACAATATCTGTTGTATATTTAATCGTATTAATCTGATTCCCATTTTTATAAGAAGATTGCATCGCTTCTTCTGATACCTTAGATAAAAATTCTTGTGTCCAGTGTAGCTGACCGTTTGATTCGACAGCTCCAATGCCTATTGCAGTAAAATCTGATGAGAGAATAGGATATTTGTGTTCATCCGACATCCAAGCATCTACAACCTTCTGAGGAGTTTTCTGACCTAATGCACAATTTTCTGTTGTACCGATTGCTGTAAATCCCATAGGTGATTGATGACTAAAATACAGAGCAAGTTCAGAAGCTCTATACATGGCATTATCAAGCAAATCAACATCCATAGTCACCGGCTCAAGATTATTTTCTTTTCTAACCTTATTCACCAACTTAAGAACTTCATAGGCATAATCATAATTATAGTAAAAAGAGGCTTTCGCCTTATGAATTACTTTATATGTATTTCCTCCCATATTTGTCAATTTGTCGTTGAGTAAAGTCAGCTTTGTACTATCCGGAAATGCTCTACTGCCTATAGCAGATACCGACTTAGGAATTACAGCTTCTTTAATAATAGACCCTGTAAAGGCTCCTTCATTAATTGTTTTCAAACCTTCTGTAAAAATTACATTTTTTAATTTGGGACAATGAGAAAAGGTATATATTTTAATTGACTCAATATTGGATGGAAACGTAACTTTTGTTAAGTTTGAGCAATATGAGAAAGCATAAGAATTAATATATGTCAATCCACTGCCAAACTCAATAGTTTCGATTGCTGTTTTGCCAAAGGCCCATGTTCCCATAAATGTTACACTGTCAGGAATCTTATCAATCTTAAAAGATGAACAACCAGAAAATGCACTGTTTCCAATAGACCAAACTTTATCACCGAAAGGATACGTTTCAAGAGATTTTGCACCATTAAAAGCCATCTCTCCTAGCATTTCTACATTCTTAGCTCCAGTTACCTGCCCAAGAGCAGTACACTCATAAAAAGCCGCTTTCTGAATCGCTGTAATATTATCAGGTATATAAATCTCTTTTAAAGACGAACACTCAGCAAATACCTGTTCACTTAATTCACTCAGTTTACTTCCAATATTAACCTTATCAATAGAACTACATCCACGAAAAGCCGCATACTCCAGTTGTTGAAGATCTGTTGATAAATGAATACCAGACAAATTAGAACAAATGTAGAAAGCTCTTCTACCAATGCTTTTTACGTGTTCAAGATTAATACTTTCAAGCTGTTTACAGCCATAAAATGTATCTGCTTCAATACGTGTAATCCCTGCAGGTAAGGAAACTTTTTTAAGGTTACTAACCGAAAAAGCCGCTTCCCCAATAGATGTCAGGCCGTTCCCCAATTCAATTTTTTCCAAAGATCCATTCCGAAAAAAACACATTTCTCCAATCGAACGAACACTATCTGCTAATTTAACAGATTGGATACTTGTACTTTTATAAAAAGATGATTTTCCTAAACCTGTAATCCCATCTTCAACGATAACACTTTTGATCTCATTAATATGGGAATACCAGGGAATATCACTAGTATAATCGTAATCCGGTGTATCTCCACTACCACTTATACGAATAGTATATCCAGAATCAGAACTTCCTTCTAACGTCCATGTAATATTCTTCCCTAAAGATCCACTTAATGAATCATCAGCAGCACTGTCCTTAGCAAATGTTTTTACTGAAAACAGAATACCTAAACATATCAGCACAGTTATAAGCCAACTGCACCTGCTAAATAGTTTTTTCATAACTTTCCTCCTCCGTCTAATTATTTTATTATACCATATAAAATACGAATTTGTAGATTTGGTGTAGACGAAAAAAGAAATAATACCCTATCCCATCTGCTCTGTAGTCGCTGTGTTTAAAATGCTCGTTCGCATCTTAA
>OFMX01000199.1_pt1 | contig 63169 bp, 52 predicted proteins | sample 1541901 | NCBI WGS metagenome assembly OFMX01 (sample SAMN04209222, study PRJEB22552) | human gut metagenome | biome: gut; material: feces | host: Homo sapiens | place: USA: Oklahoma | reverse complement strand
GTTTAAGATGCGGACGAGCATCTTAAACACAGCGACTACAGAGCAGATGGGATATATTATTTTTTCTTTTTTCGTCTATACAAAATCTACAATCAAGATTTGATTTTCTGGAATTCTTTCACATCTTTTGCGATTTCCCCACTCATAAGTATCATACAAATAAGATTCGGTATTGCCATCAAGGCATTGGCAATATCGGAGAAGTTCCATACCAGTTCTAATGTCTGGGTTGCTCCGGTGTAAACTACAAGTGAGAAGATAATTCGATAGATCATATTCCATTTATGGGTTCCCATTAAATATTCAAAAGCTTTTTCTCCATGATATTCCCATCCAAGTATTGTGGAAAAAGCAAATAAGGCGATACCGATTGTTACGAGATAGCCACCTGCTTTTCCAAGTACTGTAGAAAAGGCTGCGATTGTTAAGGCAGAGCCGACATAAAGCTGACCTGTTGACGGGTCAATCTGCCCAAGTACACCAGAACTTGCAATAGCAAGACCTGTGATCGTACAGACAACGATAGTATCCCAGAAGGTTCCGGTCATATTGATATATGCCTGCCTTACCGGATTGTCTGTTGTTGCCGCTGCGGCTGTAATGGCGGCAGATCCCATTCCCGCTTCATTTGAGAAACAGCCTCGTGCTACACCGTAACGTGCTGCATTCATCATGGATGCCACGATATTTCCACACAAAGCACCACCTACTGCTTTCACACTAAATGCCATTTTAAATATCATAGAGATTCCTGCTGGAAGGTTATGTATATTTCCAAGAATGACGATAATTCCGGCAGCTACATAAAAAATAGCCATAACAGGGACTACTACGGAAGAAACTTTAGAAATGGTCTTAATTCCTCCAATAATAATTAAAAGTGCGAGTACTGTGATCACGACACCGACCATCGTTACTGACACACCAAAGGTTGCGTGAACGGATGTTGCAATGGAATTTCCCTGTGTCATATTTCCAATACCAAAGGAAGCGATTACTGCAAACAGGGCAAACAGCCAGCCAAGTACTGCACCTAGCTTTTTATTTTTCAGCCCTTTTTTCATAGTATACATTGGTCCTCCGGACATTTCGCCTTTTTCGTTAACTTCTCTGTATTTAATCGCTAACATACATTCAGAAAATTTAGAAGAAAGACCAAAACAGGCGGATATCCACATCCATACTAATGCTCCTGCTCCACCAGAAACCATAGCAGTTGCAACACCTACGATATTGCCGGTTCCAATTGTTGCCGCAAGGGCGGTTGTAAGTGCCGAAAACGGGGAAACATCTCCTGTTCCACGACTCTTTGTTCGTGCCTCTTTACTCAGAGTCTTTTTTAATGCCCATGGAAGATTTCTCCATGTAAGGAAGTTACAGCGAACCGTTAAAAGTACTCCTGTTCCGACTAAAAGAACTAACATGACTGGTCCCCAGACAAACGCATCGATCTGAGCTACAATTTTACTTATACTTAACATCTTTCTCTCTCCTCTCTTTTTTCGGATTTCCTATATATCAGAAAATAACAAAAGGAGCAACGAATATTCGTTGCTCCTTCAACTTATGAATCAAGTATATCATATATGACAAGTATGTCAATATGCAATTTCCGCTTAAGATTCCTTCATTTTCACTTTCAGGTTATCTGTCCTGCAAAAAGAAAAGAATTCTCTACTTATTCCATATCATGATAGTTTTACCCATCATCTTATTAATATCCATCTCAAAAGCCTTAGTCATATCTGCAATAGAACTAACTTCAACCTGCGCTCCTACGATATTACTAAGGTAACCGAGAATCTCTGGATACTCCTGATATAATTCCACTGTTTTTTCAAAATCAGCTCTTCCACTTCGGCTGCTTCCATAAAGATGAAGTCCCTTCTCTAATACCATACGTGTATTAATAGGAACCGCATATTCAGAAACACCAAGAAGTGCGATTGTTCCTTCTGGCTGAATAAGATCGATCATCTGATCGATTGCCTTTTGGGATGCATCTCCACCTACGCACTCGATTGCATGATCAATCGTAAGTCCTTCTGGAATCTCCCATACCAGATGGGTCTCATCGGCAAAAGTGAAGCTGCTAAGCTTATCTTCATTCGTTCCAAAGATAATAAGCTTCGTATCCGGATGCATATACCGGAAAAATACAGCGGTAATATAACCAAGGTTACCATCTCCCCAGATTCCTACAACGTTCCTTCTTGCATGAGTAAAACGTTCAAATCGGCGGAGAGCATGTACGCTGACACTGACAATCTCTGTAAATGCTGCTACAGTTCTGTCAATATCCTGTGGTAAGCGAACCAGTCTGTCTCTGTCTAAAGCGACATTATCCTGCATAAAACCATCAAAACCGCTTGCGCGGAACTTAGAGCTTCTCAAATAATTCTCTGCAATAATATCATCTTTCTCAACTGGTGTATTCGGAATCATAACAACCAGTTCCCCTGGTTTAAATTCTCCTGTCGCATCATAAACTACATCGCCAATCGCTTCATGAATCAGAGCCATCGGCAGCTTCTTCGCCATAACATCTGCCGGACGTGTTCCCTGATAATAGCGCTGGTCCGCATGACAGATAGATAAATGTGTCGGACGCACAACTACCTTGTCACTATTTAAATCAATATCATTAAATGCTACTTCAAATCTTCTGGGTGCTACCAGACGATACACTGTATTCAACATTTATTTATCTTCTCCTTTAATCAACGTTTCAGCAACTCGTAAGTCATATGGATAAGTGATCTTAATGTTAAAAACTTCTCCTTCTACCAGATGTACATCCTGTCCTTTAATAACAAAAATCTTGCAGGCATCTGTAAGAATCTCTTTCTCTTCTTCTGTCAGACCTTCATAAAGCTCTTTTAACTTCTTTGCCTTAAAAGACTGTGGAGTCTGTCCCTGATACATAACAGAACGATCAGGAATATTGCTGATGACCTCGTGACCTACGCTCTCTACGATAGTATCAGAAGCAGGAATAACTGTATCACATGCACCATATTCCTGTGCATAACGAATGTTATCTTCAATAATACGATATGTCAGGAACGGACGAACAGAATCATGTGTTACAATAATCGTATCATCATCCAGACCATATTCTTTTTCAATATAACGAATAGAGTTCATGATCGTCTCATTACGAGTAGAACCACCCTCGATCACTACAATCTTACTATCATCATTAAAGTTCTTCTTCACCAGATTCTTCGTATGGTTAATCCACTGAGAAGGACAAAGTACGATCAGCTTCTCAAACTTACTATTCACATAAAACTTCTCTAATGTGTGAAGAATGATCGGCTTGCCACCAACATTAAGGTACTGCTTTGGCTTCTCAACATTTCCCATTCTGCTGCCGATTCCTCCGGCTAAAATTACTCCAAAAACCATTTGCTCCTCCTTTTGTTCAAGGGAAAATCCCTTTTTACACATAAAGTAATATAGCGTTATCATATACCAGATTAGGGTATCATGTCAATTAAATTACTTTTTTAACATTCTCGGTTATTTCTTTATAATTCAGGAATCTCTCTATATCTGGATCGCCTGTTATTTTTGAATTTCCTAAGACCTTCTTTCTGTTAAAAATAACGTCTCAAGATACTTCATTCCTGTTTTTGTTTTAAAAATGTTTTCCCTCACTTTTTCGGCTGTTTCTCTGCCACTTCCGTCTTCGAATAGATTTACTAAGAAGTCGGCTTCCACAAGAATCTGATAATCCTCTCCTTCTATTCCTGTATAGGTATGGTGATGAGCAATAAGGAAAAGTACCCGGTTAATGACTGCTTCATTGTATCTAAGTGCGCGTAACATTGGTTCTGCTACAGCCGGACCTTCTTTTTCCTGATATTTTCCGCCAGAACTTCCGTACTTTTCTTCACTTATTTTAATTCCGATATCATGAACAATCGCTGCGGTTCTGAGAATATGCAGCTTTTCCGGCTCTAATTCTTCTGATTCACCAATCAACTTCGCAAATTCATACACCTTTAAAAAGTGCTGCACTCTCTTCGGATCTCCTGCATAATATTCCATCATCTTTTCGATTAGTTTTCTGTCTTGTTTATTCATTATGTTATGTCCTCCCTGGGCTGTAAAACCAGCTTTCATCATTTGTATCATACCGATCACATTTCCTGATACTAAAATATTGATAAAGTAATTTTATCACGAAAATTTTCTATCGTAAAATGTATATTTTTCACCATGGTTTCACATCTTAACTATTAATTCGATTTCAGTAACAATATGTATTCTCCGAATCTTTTTGTGCTTGATTTTGTGAGAAAGACTCCGAGAGTACATTAATTCCTTAAGGAGGTTTTCATGAATATTTTATATGTTATCCTGCTTTCTGTTTTTTCTCTCATTGTTCTTTTTCTTTTAACGAAGCTCATCGGTTATCGTCAGATGTCTGAAATGAGTATGTTTGATTATATCAGCGGTATTACGATTGGTTCGATTGCCGCTGAGATGGCAACCGCTCTTGATTCGAGTTTTTTAGAACCACTTACTGCCATGATTGTGTACGGACTTATAACCGCTCTGCTTGCTTTTATCACAAGTAAAAATATGAAAGTTCGACGTTTTATCTCGGGTTCTCCGTACATTTTGTTTAATGATGGACATTTATATGAAGGAAATTTTAAAAAAGGACATATCGACCTGTCCGAATTCCTCGTGCAGTGCCGTCTGAATGGATTTTTTGATTTGAAAGAATTACAAACCGCAATTCTTGAAGAGAATGGAAGAATTAGTTTTCTTGCAAAATCCGAAAACCGACCCGCTTCCCCTTCCGACTTAAATCTCACTCCTGAAAAAGAATGGCTGCTCCCAACTTATGTAATGGATGGAGAAATTCTTTACGAGAATCTTCTTCATTCAGGAAAGGACGAAGAATGGCTGAAAAAGCAACTTTCCGTCCATGGATGTAAACATCTTTCTGATGTTTTCCTTGCAACAGGAAACCAGCAAAATACCTTAAATATTTATTTGAAAAATAATAGAAGCGGAAGCAGCGTCATAAAGGAATAGAAAACTTCATACAAAATTTTTGAAAGTTTTTATCATTTTTACTTCACAAATTGAATCTTCTCTGTTATAATTGATTCGTTTCTATCATAAATCGGCATTTCTCTTGTTTTTATTTCCTTTATTTTCAGTCCGGTTTATGATAGTACATAAATTTTATAAGAATTCATATATAAGGCTTTTTTAAACAATGATTTTTTATGCGATTACCATTGTTTATATTTTTTGCGTCTTTTTTCCGTGCATGGCGGACATGAGTTTTTAACAGGAATACATTGGAGGTTAACATGAAAGATTTAGTTGAAATCCGTTGGCATGGACGCGGCGGTCAGGGTGCAGGCTTACCGCATCGCAGAACATAAAGATATTCGTCTTCCTATTATGATCTGTCAGGACGGCTTCATCACAAGCCACGCTGTAGAAAATATCGAATTATTAGAAGACGATATTGTAAAAACTTTTGTTGGTGAATATGAACCAGAACATTACTTATTGAAAGATAACGAACCATTTGCTGTCGGTCCTTATGCCGTTACAAACTATGTTATGGAAGCAAAACGTGCCCAGATGCAGGGACTCCGTAATGCAAAACAGGTTACCCTTGATGTGGCAAAAGAATTTGAAAAAATTTCCGGACGTTCCTACGGATTATTTGAAGAATACCGCATGGAAGATGCAGACTATGCTATGGTCATCATTGGATCTGCCGCCGGAACAGGAAAAGATACCGTAGATATGCTTCGCAAACAGGGAGTTCGTGCCGGACTTTTAAAAATCCGCCTTTTCCGTCCATTCCCTGCAGAAGAAATCGCAGAAGCCCTTAAAAATGTAAAATACCTCGCGATCATGGATCGTACCGAAGATTACAATGGTCACTGTGGCCCTCTTGGTGCAGAAATCAAATCTGCTCTTTACAATGCAGACCTTCACCCAGCTACATTAAACTACTGCTATGGTATCGGTGGTCGTGATGTTACTGTAGAAAGCCTCGCTTCTGTTTTTGAAGATTTAAAAACTGTCGAGGAAACAGGCAAGCTCGGTGAAACTTACCGTTATTTATCTGTCAGAGAATAGGAGAAACAATCATGGCTTATAATTTAAAACAAACATTAAATAAAGAAGAACGTTTATCACCAGGCCATAGAATGTGTGCCGGATGTGGCGCTACCATCGCTGTACGAAATGTACTGCGCGGCCTTCACGAAGAAGACGAAGCCGTTATCACCTGTGCAACCGGATGCCTTGAAGTATCCTCCTTCATATATCCATACACCGCATGGAAAGATTCTTTTATTCATAACGCTTTCGAAAATGCCGGAGCAACCTGCAGTGGAGTAGAAGCTGCCTATCGTGCTTTAAAGAAAAAAGGAAAAGTAAAAAACACTCATAAATTCATCACTTTCGGTGGTGACGGCGGTACATACGATATCGGATTCCAGTCTTTATCCGGTGCAATGGAACGAAATCATGATATGGTTTATGTCTGTTACGATAATGGCGCTTACATGAACACCGGTATCCAGCGTTCCTCTGCAACTCCAATGTACGCTGATACAACAACCACACCTGTTGGTTCCGAATCTGACGGAAAAGCACAAAACAGAAAAGATCTGACTCAGGTAATCGCCGCACATAATATTCCTTATGTTGCACAGACCACCTTTGTACAAACCTTCAAAGATCTGCACACAAAAGCAGAAAAAGCAATCTATACCGAAGGAGCTGCCTTCTTAAACATTATGGCTCCATGCCCACGAGGATGGCGCTACAACACCCCTGATATTCTTGAAATATGTCAGCTTGCAGTAGACACCTGCTTCTGGCCATTATTTGAAGTCATTGACGGTAAATGGATCGTAAACTACGTTCCAAAGAAAAAGCTCCCAATCGAAGACTTCTTACGTCCACAAGGAAGATTCAAACATTTATTCAAACCTGGAAAAGAAGAATTAATCGCAAGAATCCAGGCAGAAATTGATAGAAAATGGGAAGAACTTTTGGCAAGAGCTAACTACTAATTTGTAGATTTGGTGTAGACGAAAAAAGAAAAAACACTCTATCCCATCTGCTCTGTAGTCGCTGTATTTAAGATGCTCATCCGCATCTTAAACACGCTCCGAAGCCGCATCTGAGATAGAGTGTTTTTTCTTTTTTCTGACTATCTAAATCTACAGTTAGTAAAGATGGGGATTCTAGATTTCTGGATAATCCCCTCTTCCCATCAGACTCCAATACTAATTCCCATCTAGAGCCAAAGAACAGAAAAGCAGAAATTTTATATTAAATAGAATGTGATGTCGGAGCAAATAAAAATGCCGAGCAGGCATTTTCTATGAAGCGACTATCTTCACATTCTGTTTAATATAAAATTTCTGCTTTTCGTCTCTTTTATTTCTTTCGTCTCTCAAACAAATTTACTTAAGCATGGAAGCTACCATCTGGTTTACAAGCTTACCGTCAGCTTTGCCCTTTACTTTTGGCATGAGGTCTTTCATAATCTTACCTCTGTCTTTACCAGTTGGTTCTGTAATTCCAAGATCATCAAGTACAGACTGTATCGTTGCCTTGATCTCATCCTCACTCATCTGCTTTGGAGCAAATTCTTCATAAACAGCGATTCTCAGTTTACACTGGTCGATAATATCTGTACGATCTGCCGGAGACATCTCAATCGTATCTTTGCACTGTTTGATTTCTTTTGCAATAATACTATTCTCTTCTGCCTCTGTTAAATCTTCTCTCTTATCAATTGCCTTCGCCTTTAAAGCACCAAGAAGCATGGATAATGCATCTTTTCTTTCTTTATCTTTTGCCTTCATTGCTGCGTACATTGCAGTACGGACTTCTTCGATTTTACTCAACTTAAACCCTTCTTTCAAATAGTATAATCGTTATTCAAATAAAACTCTACTACTATTTCCAACCAAAATCAAGGGAAAATTCTTTAACTACTAATTTGAGGGACTAAAGAAACGAAAACCAGAAATTTAATAGAAAAGAAATTGTGAAGATAGTCGCTTCGCAGAAAATGCCTGTTCGGCATTTTTACTAGCTCCGACATCACATTTTCTTTTCTATTAAATTTTTGGTTTTCTGTTCTTTGGCTCCAGATGAAAATTAGTATTTAAATCTTGGATGGGAATAAGGGGATTGCCCAGAAGGCTATGGTTTTCATTAGAATGAACATTTCCAGAAAGGGATACTTTCTTACTCGATTGTATAAAAATTATATTTACCTACTCCTCCCTTATGGAGAATTTTCTCAGGTTAACTCTCATAATCTTCTGGGCAATCCCCTTCTCTTTCCAACAGAAATCAATAATTTGCTATTTGTTATCAAAACCAGACAGCCGCTGAAATAAACTTTTATGCTGAATTGTAAGAGAACTGCGATAACGAAAAAAGAATTGTTATAAGTATTGCATTTTGTGACTTTGCGCTGTGCAATTTTGACTCTGAAAACTTCGGACTCGTTTTTCCGAAGTTTTCGTTTTTTGAGGCAAAATGAAGCGTTTAGCGCAACGGAACAAAATCTAACTTATAACAATTCTTTTTTCTTTAGAAGACTAACTACAATTCAGCTCAATATCTTCTACTAAAGCAGCGTCTGTGTCCCCAGCAAATTATTATTTAATAACTAAGTTTACGATTCTTCCCGGTACATAGATTTCTTTGCGGATTGTTCCATTGACTTTATCCCCAAGTGCTTCTTTTGCTTTTGCGAGGATTTCGTCCTTATCTCCATCTGGATTGATGGCGATTGTACATTTAGTCTTTCCGTTAATCTGTACTGGAATTTCGATTTCATCGTCTTTCATAGCTTCCTCATCGTATTCTGGCCATGTTGCGTGGAATACAGAATCGGTATGTCCAAACTGTTCCCAGAGTTCTTCGGAAACGTGTGGAGCAAATGGTGCTAATAAGATAATGTATGTTTCTAATGTTTCTTTATCTACACCGCCTTTTTTCGACAGTTCCATCAGTTTATTGTTGTATTCCATAAATCCACTGATTACTGTATTTAAGCTAAAGGTATTCAGACGGTTTGTGATATCATGAACAAGTTTATGACGTACTTTGATTAATTCTGGTGTTGCTTTTACATCTTTATCTTTGTTATCAAGAGCAAGTTTCCAGAAACGTTTCAGGAAACGGTTTACACCTTCGATTCCTTTGTCATCCCATTCGGAATCAAGTTCTGGTGGTCCTACGAAGAGTTCATAAATTCTTAAGGAGTCACATCCGTAATCTCTTACAAGATCATCTGGGGATACGACATTTCCTTTGGATTTACTCATCTTGATACCGTTTTTACCAGTGATCATTCCCTGGTTGAAGAGCTTCTTGAATGGTTCATCGAAATCGATTACTCCGATATCATTAAGGAACTTTGTATAGAATCTGGAGTATAACAGATGTAATACGGCATGTTCTACACCACCAATATACATATCGACCGGAAGGTACTTATCTGCTTTTTCTCTGTTTACTAATTCTTCATTATTCTTGCTGTCAATATAACGTAAGAAATACCAGGAAGATCCTGCCCACTGAGGCATGGTGTTTGTTTCTCTCTTTGCCGGAGCGCCACAGCATGGACATGTTGTATTTACCCATTCTGTAATGTCAGCAAGCGGGGATTCTCCTGTTCCGGTTGGTTGGTATTTTTCTACTTCTGGTAAAAGTAATGGAAGGTCTTCTTCTGGAACCGGTACTGCACCACACTTTGGACAGTGTACGATTGGAATTGGCTCACCCCAGTAACGCTGACGGCTGAATACCCAGTCACGAAGCTTGTAGTTTACTGTTTTCTTTCCGATTCCCATCTTCTCGATCATAAGAGGAGCTTCTTTTTTAAGTACAGAAGATTCCATTCCGTTCCACTCGCCGGAATTGATCATTGTTCCTGCTGCTTCGGTATAAGCTTCTGTCATATTTTCGATTTCTTTTCCGTCTTTGGCAATTACCTGAATAATCGGAATATTGAACTTTGTAGCGAACTCAAAGTCACGATCATCATGGGCAGGTACGCACATAATCGCTCCGGTACCGTAATCAGCAAGGACATAATCGGATAACCAGATTGGTACTTTTGCTCCATTTAATGGGTTGATTGCATAAGAGCCTGTAAATACTCCTGTTTTTTCTTTATCCTGAAGACGGTCTACATTCGACTTCATAGAAGCGTTAAAGATATATTTCTCTACGTCTTCTCTTGTTTCATCTGTAGCAAGTTCTTTAGCCATGGCATGTTCTGGCGCTAATACCATAAATGTTGCTCCGTGAAGAGTATCTGGTCTTGTTGTGTATACGGTAATCTTTTCATCTTTTCCTTCTACAGGGAAATCTACTTCTGCACCGTAACTCTTACCGATCCATTCTGTCTGCATCTTTTTAACTTTTTCCGGCCAGTCAAGCTTATCAAGATCATTTAAAAGACGGTCTGCATACTTTGTAATACGAAGCATCCACTGTTTTAAGTTCTTCTTTGTTACTGGAGAACCACAACGCTCACAGCATCCGTCTACTACTTCTTCATTTGCAAGACCTGTCTTACAGGAAGGACACCAGTTAATTGGCATCTCTTTTTCATAAGCAAGACCTGCTTTGAACATTTTTACGAAAATCCACTGTGTCCATTTATAAAAGTTTGGATCTGTTGTATTTACTTCCATATCCCAGTCATAAATTGCAGCGATTTCATTGATCTGTCTTTTAATATTCTTAATGTTGGATGCTGTTGTAATCTTAGGGTGTGTTCCCATCTTGATCGCATAGTTCTCTGCTGGAAGACCAAATGCATCCCATCCCATTGGATGAATCAGATAATATCCCTGAAGCATTTTGTAACGGCTCCATACATCACTGATTACATATCCTCTCCAATGTCCTACATGAAGTCCACTTCCTGATGGATATGGGAACATATCAAGACAATAGTATTTCGGTTTCTTTCCATCATTTACGTTAATCGGGTTCTCTTCCCATTTCTGGCGCCATTTCTGCTCAACGGCTCTATGGTTATAAGGTTCTGCCATAGGTTTTTCCTCCTGCATCATAAAATATAATATAATTATATCCAATTCCTTTTGTTCTTATCTTAATCTTAACAAAAGGGTGGATGATAGTTAGCTACTTCTGTGTTTTTATCTGCGTACTGTCCTTTTCCGGTACTTTCACTTCTGTTGTTGTATTCACCGGCTTTTTGCCAACTTTAAACTTAAAAATCTTCGTTACGCTTACGGCTGTATATGGGTCTGTAATCGTACAGCTCACTTTATATGTCCCAGCCTTTTTTGTATTTACACTTCCTTTTACACTTAATGTTTCAAGTAAAGCGGAGGCGGATGCATACGGCGAACTTACTTTTAATACATCTTTTATCTCAAATGTACTTCCGTAAGCAATCGTTCTTTTTCCTTTTTTCTTTAATGTCAGCTTCGGACGATATGGATTACGTGTATCCGGATCGGTTGGATCCCACCATGCTTTACGCTTTGTTGATACCTTTACTTTAGGGCGTGCCGGTTTCTTTAAGGTACGGCTCTCGCCTATAACAACCTTTGTTCCAATCCTGCAATTATCATATATCCACTTTGCATCAGTAACAGCCAGGCGGATACATCCTGCCGATGCCTGCACCCCTAACTTATTATATTCCTTCGTGGATACCTTACTCTTATTCACACTATAATACGGTACAGAATGGAATAAATAAGGACCATGTATTCTTGTACTGTACTGTCCATATACACCATGTATCAATGCACGCCACTTATACTTTGCTGTTGTGTTATATGTACCGCTTATCGTTCTGTAATTCTTTCCTGTTGAACAATACATTGCTTTTACAAGCTTACCAGTTCTTGAATCTGTTACATTCACGAGATTTGTCTTTCGATTTACATAAATAGTATATTTACTTGCAGCCTGCGCATCAATCGTATTAAATCGAAAGAATGCAAATGCAAACATAAGCATCGCTGTCAGTAAAAGTATTCTTTTTGGCTTGTTTCTTTGCTTCATCTCTTCTCCTTCCTCTCATTATGAAATCTTTCTATTCAGGTAATTACGCAAAACTCCATTTTTATTATATAATCTTTCTGGTTTTTGTAAAGAAGAAGTTTGTAAATTTGTAAATTTGCCCTGTACGTTCTTCTATGTTATAATACAAAACATAGCAAATATATGTTTTATATGTTAAAGGAGGCTCACTATGATTGAATTTAACCATTTTAATTTTAATGTTTTAGACCTTGAAAAAAGTATTGCTTTTTATAAGGAAGCAATCGGTCTTTCCGTTGTCCGCGAAAAAGATTCCAGTGATGGCAGTTTCAAAATCGTCTATCTCGGTGACGGCCGAACAGGCTTCAATCTGGAACTTACATGGATGAGAGACAGAAAGGAACCTTATAACCTTGGCGATGAAGAATTCCATCTTGCATTTAAAACAGATGACTATGATGCATTCCACAAGAAGCATGAAGAGATGGGCTGTATCTGCTACGAAAACCCTTCTATGGGAATTTACTTTATTAATGACCCTGACGGATACTGGATCGAAATTGTTCCTGTAAGATAGGAGTTTCATCCGATAATAGGATATACTTATGAATTATAATGAACCATCTATAAAAAAGAAAAGAGAAGAAGTATTCTCCAAAAAGAAGCGAAAGCAAACTACTGCTTCTGCAATTATTTTTCGGATTATTTTGATTTTGATCTGCGCTGTAATCGTCAGTGGATCCGGTTTACTATACGGCTCCTTTCGAGGAATCATTGACAGTGCACCAAAAGACTTTTCTCTCGCACCGAAGTATTCTGCCACTATTGTTTACGATGATGACAATAAACAAGTGCAGCAGCTTTCTGATTATTCTTCTAACAGAATTCCTGTTGCCTATGAACAGATTCCCGATAATTTAAAAAATGCATTTATCTCCATTGAGGATGAACGTTTTTACGAGCATGATGGCATTGATTTCAAGGGAATCCTTCGTGCTTTGTGGACAGATATCCAAAACGGATCTACTTCACAGGGTGCTAGTACTCTTACCCAGCAGCTCATTAAGAATAATGTATTTGAAGCTGGCGGAGAGACTAATATTATCGCAAAAGTAAAGAGAAAGATTCAGGAACAATATCTTGCTATAATCGCTGAGAAAAAGTACAACAAAGAAGATATTCTGACTAATTACCTAAACACAATTAATCTTGGTAAGGGAAATCTTGGAGTGGAAGCCGCTTCAAAGTATTATTTTGGCAAGTCTGTAAATGAACTTACGTTGTCAGAATGTGCTGTATTAGCTGGCATCACAAAGAATCCAACTTTCTTAAACCCTGTTGATTATCCGGAAGATAATGATGCCAGACGTAAACTGATCTTGAAAAAAATGTACCAGTTAAACTACATTTCAGATACGGAGTACCAATCTGCTCTTGAAGATAAAGTATATGCAAGAATTGCGAATAAAACAGCACAAGGACGAAAGAATTCTGTATATTCCTATTTTACAGATGCTGTAATCACTAAAGTAGTTTCTGATCTACAGGAACAAAAAGGATATACACAGTCTCAGGCTTATCAGCTTGTTTATCGTGGAGGACTTCGTATTTATTCCACGCAAAATACCAAGCTGCAAAAGATTGCGGATTCTGTAATTAACAATCCTGATAATTATCCGGTAGACACAAAGTTTTCCCTGGAGTATAAGCTTCAAGTTACACATGAAGACGGTACTACCAGTACTTATACAGAATCTAATGTGGCTGCCTATTTCCGTAAGAAGAAAAAGGATCCAGGTTATAAAACAATTTATAATTCCAAAAAAGAAATGAAGGCTGCCGTAAAGACATTTAGAAAGTCTGTCATAAAAAAAGGGGATGCAAAGAAGTCGCAATCCATACACTATTCTATGGAACCGCAGCTTTCTTATTCTTTAATTGACCAGAAAACTGGTCAGGTAAAAGTTCTCGTAGGGGGACGTGGTCAGAAACAAGATGATCTTGCCTTAAACAGGGCAACTTCTGTAAAGCGCCAGCCAGGATCTACTTTTAAGATTTTATCGACGTATGCCCCTGGCATTGATACCGGAAGTATGACACTCGCAACCGTATTTGATGATGCACCTTACCGCTATGAAAATGGTCAGAAAGTTACAAACTATGTATCTACCAGCTACAAAGGACTCACGACACTTCGTGATGCCATTATCGATTCTAATAATATTGTGGCTGTAAAGGCAATCACAGCTCTTACCCCACAGGTTGGATTTGACTTTCTTCAAAAGCTTGGATTTACAACGTTAGTAAATAATCGTGTAAATACAAATGGTGCTTATGAAAGTGATGTGAACCAATCACTCTCTCTTGGAGGAATCACCGATGGCGTAACGAATGTTGAACTGACTGCTGCCTATGCTGCAATTGCTAATCAGGGAACTTATAACAAACCTATTCTTTACACTACAGTAAAAGACAGTAATGGTAATGTTCTCCTCAGTAATAAAACTTCTTCCCGAAAGGTAATGAAAAAGTCAACTGCATGGCTTCTTACAAATGCCATGGAAGATGTTATAAAGAAGGGAACCGGCAGGGAAGCGCAGCTTGATTCTGATATGGCAACTGCTGGAAAGACCGGTACTACATCTAATAATTACGATTACTGGTTTTGCGGATATACCCCTTACTACACAGCTTCTGTGTGGACCGGGTACGACTACAACACTTCGTTTGATAATGATAAAGATTATCATAAAGTAATCTGGAAAAAGATTATGGACCGTATCATCAAAGAAACGAAACAGTCTGTAAAAAACTTTCCTGCATGCAAAAGCATTAAAAAGGCTTCTATCTGTATGAAATCAGGTAAAAAGCCTCTTCCTGATATATGTGCAAAGGATCCTCAAAAATCTATGGTTCGTACAGAATACTTTGCACCCGGCACTGTACCAAAAGACAGTTGTGATGCACATATTGCTGTCACCTTCTGTTCTAAATCTCATTTAGTTGCACAGAAGTTCTGTCCTGAAAAGTTCCGATATACTAAAGTCTTCCGCGTGAGACCAAAACATTCTACCGGTAAAACAGAGGATGAACCTTACTTCCTGAATATTGATATCAACAAGAAGAAATGTAATATCCATACCAATGAATGGTATTTAAAGAAGCAGGAAAAGAAAAAGAAAAAACAGGAAGATAAATTAAAAAAACAGCAGGAACAGCAGAATAACAATAATATCACTACTCCAGATGATATAAGTAACCAGATTAAAAAAATACTTAATCAATAATTTCACAACATTCCAGAATACCTTGGTATTCTTGCTTTAAGATGCGTGTCAAACAGCGCAAAAAAATATCCTATCCGGTATTTTTGTTGTCCGGATAGGATATTTTTTTATTCTTTCAACATTTTTATTTTCATTTTTTCCAACAAAATATCTCTTTTTTTACTACTCGATTTTTCACTTAAAAAGTTAAACTTGAATTAGTTTTGAAAATCCTTTTTTTGGTTTGTTCCGTATTGGTATTCCTTTCCTGTAAACAATATAATTATATTATGTATTTCGTATAATGATACATTGACACAGGAAAACCAATTAACCAAATGTACTCTCGGAATCTTTTTGTGCTTGATTTTGTGAGAAAAACTCCGAGAGTACATACAGATTTAAAGGAGGATGAATTTATGTTAGCAAAAGGTTTTTCAAAACCAACTGATCGAGTTGAACGTCTTAGAAGTATGATTGTTAATGCTGTTCCTTGTATCGAAGCAGAACGAGCTGTACTGATTACAGAGTCTTACAAGGCAACCGAAGGTCTTCCAATGATCATGCGCCGCGCAAAAGCATTGGAAAATATTTTAAATAATTTAACTGTTACCATTCGAGATGACGAACTTGTTGTTGGTACTCTTACAAAAGCGGTTCGTTCCTGCCAGCTTTTCCCTGAAAACTCTTACAAATGGGTTATGGATGAATTCGATACAATCGAAACCAGAATGGCTGATCCATTTAAAATTTCAGAAGAAGACAAGGCTACTTTAAGGGAAGTACTTCCGTACTGGGAAGATAAAACGATCAGTGACCTTGCTTCCAGCTATATGTCCGAAAAAACACAGGAATGTATTGCTAATGGTATCTTTACCGTAGGTAACTATTTCTTTGGTGGTGTTGGTCATATTATCATTGATTACGATAAAGCCATCCGTCGTGGTTATAAGGCAATTATTCAGGATGCTGTAGAAGCGCTGAAAAGCTTTGATTGTAACGACCCTGAATTCATTCAGAAAACACAGTTCTGTAAAGCTGTTATCACTGTATTATCTGCTGCTATCAACTTTGCAAAACGTTATTCTGATAAAGCCAGAGAAATGGCTGCTGTTGAAACAAATCCAACAAGAAAGGCAGAATTACTTCAGATTGCCGCTAACTGTGAAAATGTTCCTGCAAATGGCGCTACAAACTTCTATGAAGCATGTCAGTCCTTCATTATCACACAGATGATCCTTCAGGTAGAATCCAGTGGACATTCTGAATCTCCGGGACGTTTTGACCAGTATATGTACCCATATCTTAAAAAAGATCTTGCAAATGGTTCTATTACTAAAGATTTTGCTCAGGAACTGTTAGACTGTGTATTCGTAAAATTAAATGATCTTAATAAAGTACGTGACCAGATTTCCGCACAGGCATTTGCCGGATTCCAGGTATTTCAAAATATCGGTGCCGGTGGACAAACTGAAGATGGTATGGATGCAACAAATGAATTATCTTACATGATGATGGAAACAGTTGCCCACCTTCGTCTTAGCGCACCATCTTTCTCAATTCGTGTATGGCAGGGAACTCCGGATGAATTCCTTTATCGTGCATGCGAACTTGCCAGACTTGGCTATGGACTTCCAGCTATGTATAATGATGAAGTTATTATTCCTGCACTTACAAACCGCGGAATCTCCCTTCATGATGCACGTGGTTATGGTCTGATCGGCTGTGTAGAACCTTCTGTTCCTGGAAAAGAACAGGGCTGGCATGATGCAGCTTTCGTAAATGTTGCTAAGATTCTCGAGATTACTATTCATAATGGTAAAGTTGGCGATCTTCAGATTGGACCTAAGACAGGTGAAGTTGATACATTTAATACTTTAGAAGACTTCATGGAAGCCTTCCAGAAACAGATCGAATATTTTGTATACTACGTGGCTGAAGCTGATAACTGTGTAGACTATGCACATATGGAACGTGGCGAACTCCCATTCCTTTCAAGCTTTGTTGCAGATTGTATCTCTGACGCGAAAGGTATTTGTGCCGGTGGTGCAAAATACAACTTTACCGGTCCTCAGGCATTTGGTGTTGCCGATAGTGGAGACTCTGTGTACGCAATTAAAAAGCACGTCTTTGACAATAAAGACATCACATTTGCTGAGTTAAAAGAAGCTATGGATGCCAACTTCGGTTATCCTGTAGATAGTGATACTGCTCCTTGCTCTGCATCCGCTGAAACAGATATCGAAAAAGACTTATATGACCAGATTTGTAAGATTCTTGGAAAAGAAGGTATCAGTTTTAGTAAACAGTCTACTGCTGCCGTTGCTCCTGCTGTATGCAGCAACAATGAAAAATACGAACGTATTCGTGCTATGATGGATGCAACAGAATGTTTTGGTAATGATATTGACGAAGTTGATATGATTGCAAGACGTTGTGCACAAATTTACTGCTATGAAGTTGAAAAATACAGAAATCCTCGTGGCGGTCAGTTCCAGGCTGGTATCTATCCTGTATCTGCTAATGTATTATTTGGTAAAGATGTCGGCGCTCTTCCTGATGGTCGTCTTGCTAAAAAGCCTCTGGCTGACGGTTGTTCCCCAAGAGCCGGTAAAGACGTAAAGGGACCTACTGCTGCCGCTGCTTCTGTTGCAAAACTTGACCACGAAGTTGCTTCTAACGGTACTCTTTATAACCAGAAGTTCCTTCCTTCCGCAGTTGCCGGAGATCAGGGATTAATGAACTTTGCTTCTGTTATCCGAAGCTACTTTGATAAGAAGGGAATGCACGTTCAGTTCAACGTTGTAGACAAAGAAACTCTTCTTGATGCACAGGCACATCCAGAAAACTATAAAGATTTAGTTGTACGTGTTGCCGGCTACAGCGCAATGTTTACTGAGCTTGCAAAAGAAGTTCAGGATGATATTATCAGCAGAACAGAACAGCATTTCTAAATTTTAATCAACACGAACTGAGTAAACAAACATAAAAATTTAATTTCAAAAATTATTTTAGAAACTTATTGATTTTTAATTTATAATCCTTTTGCATCATAAATTTTCCGGGGCTGTCACAGGAGGTCTTATCCTATCCTCTTACTGTGACAACCCCTTTGAGTATTTTAGAAAGGAGATTGCATTGCATACCGAAAAAGATTTACTTGCCAACAATGACGAAGAAAACAGAGACAATTTTGACACCGATGTCGGCATACTTGAATTATTTGGAAAAGAGACATTAGAAAACTTACAATCCATTATTGCTAAAGTTACTGGATTGGGTCTCGTTACTGCTGATTTTCGTGGTGAACCACTCACTACTATGACTTCCTTTACCCCTTTTTGCAAGTTTACAAGAGAAAGAGGAAATAACGGGAAACTATGTAATCTTTCAGATGCGTTTGGTATTGTCCGCTCTGCGATTACCCGAAAATACTGCATCTATTTTTGTCCATGCGGATTAATAGAAGTTGCCATTCCCATTATTGTTCATGGAAAGTTCTTAGGCGGCTTTCTTTCCGGACAGGTAAGATGCAACGATGCCCCCGATGATATTCCTCGATTTTCCGGTCTTATTCATCCAGAATACCTTGAAGAAGATCAGACAAAGATTAATGAATATTTCCAGCAGCTTCCTGTCTATGAATATGAAAAGTTTTCAAATATTGCTGAACTTATTTATCAGATGATAAACCAGCTTGCTGAAAATGAAATGCTCCGCCAACAGCAATATCACTCCCACAAAGTTCAGGAGAAAAAGCTTTCTTCCCGAATTGAGGAACTCGAATATGAAAATTCTACTCTTACAAAAGAGCTTAATTATATGAAGGCAAAATTAAACCCTCACTTTATTTTATCCCTGCTTACTGACATTTCCAATCTTTCTATTTTGGAAAATGCCGTTAAAACAAATCAAATGGCAGTTTTACTGGCTCAATATTTAAAATACAGTCTATGTACCACAGGAGATAATATTTTACTCGCAGAAGAATTAAAACAAATTGAATCTTATTTCGATATGCTTAAAATCAAATATGAAGATGCGCTCACTTATTCAATTACGATAAAAAAGAATATAGATATGTTACGGATACCTTCCCATATCCTTTTTCCTTTTTTAGACCGGGCTGCATCATTGATCACAGTAAATACCGGACATCTTGACATTGCTATTTGTATCTCCTATGAGAACGGCTACATAATTATTGATATCGTATCTGATTTTAATCCGGAGCATACAGAAGACAATCCTGCTTCTTCTTTCAAAAATTTTCCGGATAACACAACCTTCCACTCTCTGATCAAAAATATCCGCCAGAGACTTCACAGTATTTTTGGTAATGATTATGAGATCAAGGAAAGCTATCAGGATAATTCTAAAATCCATGATATAATTAAACTGCCAATATCTCACGAGGAAAGGATTATGTAATGTATAATGTATTAATTGTAGATGATGACACATTAATGAGAGATACGTTACGTGCTATGATTTCACGTTTTAAAAATTTTCAGATTATAGGAGAAGCAGCTAGTGGCTCTGAGGCTGTCTCTATCTGCCGCCATTATCCTGTACATCTGATTTTTATGGATATTATCATGCCCGGAATTACGGGGATTGAAGCCAGTAAAAAAATAAAAGAAGTTTCTCCACAAACAGAAATATGTATTCTTTCTGCTTATTCGGATTTTCACTTTGCTAAAGAAGCAATGGAACTGCATATAAAGAAATACTTTTCCAAACCGGTATCCATTCTTGATATTAATCATTATTTGGAGAATTTTTCTCTTTCTTCTTTTGAAAGTATCTGTCCTCATCTCTCTCTAGCTTTAGAATTGATGAATTCTCAGAATTTTTCAAAAACTTATACCGGACTTTCTGATATTATCAACAAGATTTATTCCAATCAGAATACAAACATAGAATCCCTGAAAAAAACTTTTATCGAAATTGGACAGGGACTCTTAGACTCTCTTGAATATGCCAGCCCACACAATGAAGTCACCGATTTATTTCCTTTACCTGATACCTGGCTTATCAATCAGGAAATTATGAAAATATGGCTTTTTAAGATAGCAGATTATATTTATCAGCAAAAAAGCATACGGCGTTACAGTATTCTAGAAGGTGTCTTCCTTTTTATCGAACAACATATTAAAGAAAAAATCTCTTTAGTACAGATTACAGAAGGAAGTATGATAAGCCAGGGATATCTTAGCCGTATTTTTCGTGATCAGTTTGGCATTAGTATGATGGAGTATATCCGTCTTCGTAAAATTCAAATGGTTAAAATCAACTTTATTTTTACTACTCATAATACCTCCGATGTGGCTTTCATGCTCGGCTTTAATGAGAGCAGCTATCTTCAGAAAGTCTTTCAGAAGGTAGAGGGAATTTCTATTCAGGAATTTAAAAACCGACTAAAATAATCAATATCCTGCGATAGTTCATATCCCTCTGTTGCTGCTACTTTTTCATTTTAGGCTGGAAAATAAGTGTTGCCAGATAAGAAAAAATCAATGCAGAACTCGTACCGGCAGCGGCGGCTTTTAATCCTCCTTTAAATAAACCAATAGTCCCTTCCTCTTTTACTGCCTCTATCACACCTTTGGACAGGTTATATCCAAATCCGGACAGCGGAACACTTGCTCCGCATCCTGCCCATTTTATTAAAGGCTCATAGATGCCTGCCGCCCCAAGGATTACTCCTGTTATTACGAGTAACACCATTACTCTTCCCGGCATTAACTTTGTATGATCCAAAAAGATCTGTACTAATGTGCAGATAATTCCTCCTACTACAAACGCTTTTACATATATCATTTTTTCTCCTTTCCGGATTCCAGCCATACTGCATGTGCAATCGCCGGAATTGTCCGTCCTTCATTCGCAGAAACCTGAGACAGTAACGCTCCTGTTGGAACAAAAAGAACTTTTTTCCATTCTCCACTGGCTATTTTAGGTAAAATCACTGCTGATAACATCAGCGCAGAGCAGGCACACCCGCTGCCACCTGCGTGTGTATCCTGACTGCCTGCATCAAAAATCTGCATTCCACAGTCCATATGGTTTTTCTTAATATCTTTATGATTTTCATCAAGAAGTTCAAATAACAACTTCTGACCTACACTTCCTAAATCTCCTGTAATAATCTGATCAAAATCTTCTGGTTTCATCTCAAAATCCAACAGACTCTGATAAATAGTATCTGCTGCAGCCGGAGCCATACACGCTCCCATATTAAATGGGTCCTGCACACCGTAATCTTTAATCTTCCCTGTTGTTATCCCCCGGATCTGTACGTCACCTTTTTGTGTATTCAGTAAAAAAGCTCCTGCTCCGGTCACAGTCCAGGTCGCACTGTACGGCCGCTGACTTCCATATCCAAGAGGAAAACGAAACTCTTTTTCCGCACTGGCGAAATGACTGGAGCAACCGGTCAATACCAAATCTGCGAATCCTCCATTCACCGTCATCGCACCAATAGATAAGGCTGCCCCTATACTAGAACAGGCTCCATACACTCCGTAATAAGGGATTCCCAGTTCAGCAATTCCAAAAGAGGAAGCAATGAGCTGTCCTAATAAATCCCCACAAAAAGCCATTCTCACATCTTCCTTTTTCTTTTTTCCTTTTCGAATAGCAATCTCACCTGCGGTCTTTAAAAAACTGCTTTCACTCTCTTCCCAGTTTTCTTTTCCAAACATCGGGTCATCTACAATTAAATCTAAATGTTTCCCTATGGGCCCTTCCCCTTCTTTTTTTCCGCCCACACACGCATGACTCATTATTTTCACTGGTTCTTGAAATAAAACGCTCTGTTTTCCTTTCATTTGCAGCATATAATACCACCTCTCCATAGAAATTTCAGGAATAGTATTTTCCCTTTTCCATAAATTTATGTATGATATTTTCATTAGAAAAACAAAAAACGGAATAAAGTATCGTCATAATTATACGTTTCCTATACTTTATCCCGTTTCATCTGTTTTTCTTAATTAATAATCCACTTTAATCAGACATAATCCCTGTGGAGGAGCTGTCGGTCCGGCCATCTGCCGGTTCTTTGCCTCAAGTATGTCCGGAATCTGTTCTGGTTTTATCTTTCCTTTTCCTACTTCTAAAAGTGTTCCAACAAGAATCCGCACCATATTTTGAAGGAAACCTGTTCCATGAAAATCAAAGTAAATAAAACTTCCCTTTCTCGTAATTTCGATTTTGTCAACAACTCGTACTGTTGACTTCTTCATCCGAGGATTTCCACAAAAACTTTTATAATCATGTTTTCCTTCAAGATAGGCTGCCGCCTGCTGCATCTTTTCTAAATCTGGTCTTTTTTCTAAAACCGTTACATACTTTCTCTGAAATACTGGTTTTACCGGACCATCATAACAAGTGTAACGATATAACTTACCAACCGCTTTATATCTTGCATGAAATCGTTCGGATGCCTCTTTCACTTCCTTTACCGCAATATCATCTGGAAGATAGCGATTCATATACTCCCGAATTTCATCTGGTGTCCGTTCCCTGCCGCCTCTTTCCTTATCTGCTGCATCAAATACTGCATTCGCAACCATTCCTCTTGCATGCACTCCTGCATCCGTTCTGCCGGCACCAAGTACATCTATGAATTCTCCACACATTTTCGTTAATACATTTTCCAGTTTTCCCTGTATCGTATCTCTGTCCGGCTGGTGTTCCCACCCATAATACCTGCTGCCATCATAGCATATTGTTAATTTATAATTCTTTTTCACTATGTACCTCGTCTTTCTTTTTCCCTGACTCCAGGCTTTTCTCTATTTTACCTGTCTCATTATTTATATCTCAGTCTACACCAAATCAAAATATATCGCTGATAAAATAATATCTACCTCTTGTTTCATACCGGTAAAAAGGTTACTTCCATTCAGACTAATCTCTTCTTCCTGATGATATTCTTTACTATAATCAAAGTCCGATGCCGTAACATTCTTTTCGCCTGTCAACATCTTGTAACTTGTTCTCTCCATCTTATTTACACGTTCTTCTTCCTGCCTTTGTAACTGTTTGATAAATTGACAGGCTTCTTCAAAAAAGATTGTTTCTTCGTCTGCTGCACTTTCTTCTTTTGTGTTCTGCTCAATCTTCTCTGTTATTTTGCTCAGCATCTTTTTCCCCAGGATATTTGGTGAAGAGATTACTGCCAATATTCCAAGCAGCCTTGCCATACGTTCATTATTCATATCATACTGATTCTTCATCAAAAACATATACCACTGAATCGCCTTGGCTACTTCTGCCGGTCCTCCGTCAGCAATCATAATACTTCCCGTAAGCGCTTCTACACACTTTGGGTCTGTATATAAATTCCTTACTCCCTCTTCTAAAATTGTAAGACGCATAGAAAGTTCTTCTATACCATAATAGGATGCTGCTAATACTGCACCACTTATCATATCCTCCCGACTTTCCATTACTTTTTTAAGTCTTCGTAATAATGGGCCGATAGTCTCATCTGGCTTACCTGTAAAATACGCTGCTACAAGAAACAATGCATCCCCTTCTCTAAATCCTTCCCTGAGCATTTCCTCATAATTATCAAATACTTTTTGGTGTAACTCCTTCTTCAAATCCATCGATAGGATAATTTTTTCTAAATGTTCTTTTCCTGTCATTTCATTCTCCAAATGTTTATCTCAGTCGAGAAGACTCCCACCTCTTTCAGGTGGTGAGTGACAGCAAATTTGTCTCAGTGGGAGTCCAATCTCCGACTGAGATAAACGCTCCGCGAGGATGCGCAGTGATTCTGTAAAGAATATGTCAGCTTACGCTGACCAGAATCACGCGCCAAGTCTCGCGGCTGCTCGACTTGAAATTCAGGGAATCCTTTTCCCTGTTATTTTCAGAATTACGGTAGTCTAGTTAGCTACGGAGTAATTCGTGGCATCAAGTTAGGGGCAAAATATCTTTTGACCCTAATATCATTATATATTACTGGGAATTACTTTGCAAAATATTTTATCTAGAAAAGAGCCAATAGATTACTCCTACTACCCAGCTGCTAAATACACCATATAAAATAACAGGTCCTGCTATTGTAAAAATTTTTACGCCGATTCCAAAAACCTGTCCTTCTTTTTGATATTCAATCGCTGGTGAGGCAACCGAGTTCGCAAATCCTGTAATTGGAACTAACGTTCCGGCTCCACACCATTTTGCCAGTGGCTCATACACTTGAAACCCAGTTAGAATCACACTCAAAAATACCAGGCAGATGCTGACTACAATATAGGAATTTTCCTCATTTACTCCCACTTTGTTATATGCAATCTGACGTATGATTTCACCCAGAACACAGATGGCACCTCCTGATACAAATGCATGCCAGCAATTTGAAAAGGAGCTAAACTTTGGTGTTAACTGCTTTACTCTCTTGGCATACTCCTGATTCGTAAGTTCCTTTTTCATATATTCCTTCCCCCTTTAAAGCTCTTGTCATTTTTTCATGAATACCTCTTGAAAGTATCTCCTGATTTTATAAAAGTATTCTTATTTTTGTATTCATTTTTGCAGATGATGCCAGGGCAAAAGTATTTTGACTCTGATATCTTACAGATTAAAAAGATAAAATTGAATCAGACAGCCTATACATTTCCCAAGCGCTGCCGCTTTTACCATATAAGGAAATCCTTTTCTTAATTTTACCCTGCGTGAAAAGATAGGAATAATATTTACCACTTCTGCCAATGCCCCGGCAAGACATCCTGCAAAAATCCCTGTAAACAAACTTGACAGATACATAATGCTGTATCCGGTCACAGGAAAAATCCAGGAAAATACCGGTTGATACAAGGATAATAAATTAAATAGAAGGATTCCCATAGCCATACTATTTTCATAGACCGGGATATGATCTGCTGTTTTTGTAATCCCTGCAAGCCTTGTTACGATTCCGATCAGACTGATGAAGGCAATAAAACCTCCTGCTACCGCAAAACCGGCACCAAAGGCAACCCAGCCTAAAAGAATCTTATTAATCACGACTGTTACCGGCGACATCTAGTTCTTCCCCTTTCCTTGAAGCACCCAGTAAAAAAGTCTGGTTTACATCCTGCTCATAAAGCCGCATTTGCACTTGTATCGGTGTCGGCTCATTTGTAACTTTTTTCCCCGGAACATGATTGAAGAACAAAAAAACTCCCAATGCCAGTCCTATGGAATAGAACAATTCCACAAAAGTAGGACCACCTGGTTTCTGTCCCACAAATGTTCTGTACAACTGTCTAAATACTTTTGCCATATCCACATCGTTGTTATATCCCATCACCGTAATTCCAGTTCCAAAAAAGCATGTGGCACCGATAAATAAAATTTTCGCTGTCTGTACCCATTTCTTATTCCCTGCATTTTTAGACTTATAATACACAACCATATCCAATTCTCCCACATTACGAACTTCACCACATGGAATCTGCTCAGATATTTTTTCAATTACGAACAAAATAGAGAGAAAAATCCGTCCTTCTTTTTCTTTGTTCTCATCAAACTCGTACAAAATAATATTTCTAATCTCCTCTTCCTTCTTCTTATCCCCACAATAGACAGAAGCAATATCCCCGATATGAATCATTTCATGATCCACATAAGAACTTTGCTCCGCTTTTAAATAAATAATTGTTTTCTCCATACTCATTTTTTCATGCTTATTTTTTCATCCTCATTTCGATATAAAGATGTCACTAAGTCAAACTCCTTATCGTGTAAACTGACCTTTTGATGCCAGATTGCTATGTGCTTTGCACTCTCGCAATCTTCAAAAACATTCATTATCCTATATTATACCAATCTTACGCATTTTCATTCCTCGCTCTGACCATATCTAAACAGAATTTATTCCTTGTGGTATTCACAAACAAAAAAAGAATTTCAGATTGCAGCCACAATACAGCTATAATCTGAAATTCTTTTTCTCTGTTTAATTTAAGGAATGCATTCGTAATTTTTCTAATATCTTCTTTTCCATTCTTGATACTTGTACCTGAGATATCCCCATGATTCCGGCAATAACAGCCTGCGTCTGATTTTGAAAATACCGAAGTTCAATTAGTTTCCTTTCCTGTTCATTTAATTTCTGCAGTAGTTCCTGTATGTATATATTATCTACAGTCTGCTCAATTAAGTCCGACTGTTGTTCCAATTTATCTTCTAAATGAATTTCATCTCCTTCATTCTGGTAAATAACCTGATGAAGTGAACATACATCCTGACCGGATTCCATAGCCATAAGGATATCGGATTCATCCATATCTAAGGTTGTTGCGATTTCTTTTAATGTTGGTTCTCTATTATATAATTTTTCATAATGTTCTTTCTCTCTTTTTATTTTATAGGAAGCTTCTTTCAGACTTCTACTTACTTTTACAAGACCATCGTCTCTTAAAAACCGTTTGATTTCTCCCATAATTAACGGAACAGCATATGTGGAAAACTTTACTTTTCTCTCAAGATCAAAGTTGTCAATACATTTTAAAAGACCAATACTTCCAATCTGAAACAAATCTTCTTTATCATACCCTCGCCCCTGAAAACGTTTTACTACACTCCATATCAATCCTGTATTTTCTTCTACTAATATTTCCTGTGCCTTTTTATTTCCTTCTTTTGCCTGCCTGATCAATTCACAGGTCCTCTCCACACTCTTCCCCCTTTCCCATGATTTTTATGAGTTTTACAGTTGTCCCCTTCCCCGGTTCACTTTTTACGGTTATCTCATCTGAGAAAGCTTCCATGAATGTAAATCCCATACCAGAGCGTTCTTGTGTATGTAACGTTGTATACAATGGCTGCATTGATTTTTTCACATCTTTGATTCCCACACCATAATCTGTGATGATCACTGTAATCTTTTTATTTTCCCGCTTAAAATACGCCTCGATATCTCCACCGGACTCTGGATATGCGTGAATAATAGCATTAGTAACTGCTTCTGAAACTGCTGTTTTAAAATCTGAAATTTCTTCTAGTGTCGGGTCTAAGATAGATACGAAAACGGCTGCCGTTGTCCGGACAATTCTTTCATTTTCCGGATGATTTCGGAACACCATTTTTAAGCTGTTTCCTGTTTCTCCTGCCTGTCTCATTCGTATACCTCCTTTACTTCTTCAATCGTGTCTAAAACGGTAACTACATTCTGTATTCCAGACATTTCCAGCATCTTTCGAATAATTTCATTCCCGCCAAACAAATATACTTTTCCATTAATCGGATGAATCTGTCTCACCCTTCCAAGTATTAATCCGATTCCTGAACTATCCATAAATGAGGTATCCGAAAAATCAAAAATAATATCCCGGATAATAAAGTTCATAAAACTTCTCTCACATTCCTGCCTTATTTGCTCCGCCTGACAATGATCAATTTCTTTTGGCAGACGAATGACCAGACATTGATTTTTTACATGACAACAATTCATTTTGACACTGCCTCCCTTTCTGACTTTTTGGTCCTGGTATCATTCTATAAAAAACAAAAAAATAAGTCCGACATATTCTGTCGAACTTATTTTTATTTATAATGTTTTTAAAAATAGCAATAATTATTCGTTATCATCAGCAGTATCTGTACTAAAGTCCTCTTCTGTTGTACTCTTTGAACTGCTCTTCTTGGATTCAGAAGAATCTGTGCTGTCATCATCACTGTCTGACTTTGAATCAGAAGACTTCGTGCTGCCACCCTTTGCTTTGGCTGCTGCTTCTTTTGCAGAATTCACTGTCATTCCAAGACCATAGTTCGCAGCTTTTCGAATCAGATCACTATCTCCGGAATTATTAATAATATCATAGAAATATTCTTTCGCTTTTTCTGTATTCTTATTCAGCTTTGTATAACATCTTGCGATCTGATACTGTGTACTGTAACTCTTATCATACTTATAAGATAACTCAAAATCTTCTAAGGCATCTTCATACTTATAAGACTTATAAGATGCATCTCCACTGTTATATAACTGTGTAGCTGCATTCTGGAATGCCTTATCTTTCATGGATGTATATAACTTCTTTGCCGTAGATGATGGTAAAGAGTCTTTATCTACTTTTAAAAGATGTTTTGCACATTCTACATAGTTACCGCTTGAGTATGCCTGACTTGCCTTTAAGATGCTGTCATACATACTGTCCTCACCATTAGAACCTTCATATACTTTAAGACGCTTTGTAAGCTTCTTATTCTTCTTCTGAAGACTCTTCTTATCATCCTTTAATGTATTGATCTCTGCATCTTTTTTATTGGTTGTCTGGCTATATTCCTTCTTTAAGTTATTATAATCAACACTTACACTTGCCTTAACGCTTGGAATAACAAGTACAAACATGGCAACAACGCCGATTGCAAGACCAATTAACATATAAACAAACTGTTTCCATGTTTCTTTATTCGGATCTTCATAATGGTCTACTGGACGAACATTTTTAAGATTCTCATTATCCGGCTTTAAAGCATCTGCAGGAATCTTCTCTGCCACTGTTTCCGGATTCTCTCCGATTTCTTTTAAATACCGACGAGCTGTCGTATTATATCTGTCAATCGCAAGGGCATTATTTAAATCTGCCTGTGCAGAGGCATTATCACCTGCACGCATATGAAGTAAAGCAAATAATAAATGTGCATTCACGAAGTTCGGAGTAACACTAAGTACCTTCTTTACCTGAATCATCGCAAGATCATCACTTCCCTGCTTTGCATAGGAAAGTGCTGCATTATACTTCTTTGCTGTTTCATTAATCTCTTCAAATACTGCTGGATGCTCTTCCATCTGTTTGATATAAAGATTCGCGATGTTCTCTTCTACGGAAGAAAGCTTCGCACTGACTTTCCATTGGATATATGCCTTGCCGCCTTCACCCATCTCATTATAAACAAGACCGAGAAGATTTCTTGCATTCTTATGAGACTTATTATAAGTAAGAGCCTTCTTTAAATACATCTCCGCTCCACTTAAATCATGCATCTGCGCCTTTTCAAGACCGATGTTATAATAATAATCTGCAGTATTTAACGCTTTCGCTATGTGTTTATTGTCAAAGCCGCAGGCATTACAGTATCTTCCCACACCAACTGGCCGACCACATTTAATACACTTCATTGAATTCCTCCTAGATCAGACTGTTGTTTCTTTTATTTCTATCAGATGAGCTTTACTTAGAAGCTTTCTTTCCTTCACGCTCTGATACCAGTTCTTCTACAAGATCAGTGATATCTTTAACGTCATCACTAAAAAGTTCATCTTCTCCAATCTCAACACCTACTGCTGGTTTAAATTTCTTTAATTCTAAATCAAAATCAAACATGATATATCCTCACTTTCAAAAAATTGTTGTCGCAAAATCTTTAATCTCTCCTGCCAAATACAGTGATCCGAGACATAAAAGATTCTCATATTCTCTATCCTTTAAAGCTGTCTCAAATGCTGTCCTTGCATTATCGTATTCGTATATCGGACACCCTGCTGTCTCTTCTTTAAAACACTGTTTTACTGCAGCAGTATCCGCTCCTCTTGCGCTGTCAATCTTTGTAATGTATATTCTTTTCCAGGGAAGCCTGCCTAGTACACGAATCATCTCAGAATAATCTTTATCTGAACAAACTGCAAATAATAAGAGCCACTCCTTATCAGAATCAGTCAAACTGTTATAAATCTGATGAACCGCTCCCGGATTATGTGCCCCATCCACATAAACATTCTCTGCAATCTCTTCCATCCTTCCAGGCCAGTACATCTTTACAATTCCTTCTCTTATCACATCCTGTGATACTTCCGGTAAAAGAACCTTTACGGCAAGTACCGCTAAGGCAGCATTCTGCACCTGATAGGAAGCATAACTTTTTACTTTTAAGTTGCTTATCTTATAATAACGGCTATTGATAGAAAAATCAATCGTATTCTCACATTTTTTTAAAATTGTAAGCTCTTGCGATTTCAGCCCATAAACAGGCGCATTTTTTTCTTTCGCAGTTCTTTCGATCACTGAAAAAGCACCATTTTCTTCATCAATCGCGACAACCGGAATCCCCTCTTTTATGATTCCTGCTTTTTCCGCTGCAATCTGCTCTATCGTATCGCCAAGAATTTCTGTGTGATCATAACTAATGGAAGTTATGACAGAAAGTACCGGATTTGAAAGAACGGTTGCATCCAGTCTTCCTCCAAGTCCTGTCTCCAAAATACAATAATCTATTGCTTTTTCTGAAAAAATAAGCATGCCCATAAAAAAAAGTATTTCAAAGAACGTAAGCGACTGCAAACCTTTCTCCTTGCCCTTCACCATATAGTCTTTTACACTGCACCAGGCGTTGATCAGCTCTTCATCGGAACATTCTTTAAAATTAATACGAAATCTTTCATTAATTTTTATTAAATGAGGTGAAGTAAACAATGCAGTCATATACCCTGCCTGACGTAAAATCGAATCAATATACGCACTGACTGAGCCCTTACCATTTGTCCCTGCAATATGAATCACCCGGAGATTCCTTTCCGGGTGATTCGCCAGTTCAAGATAAGCGGAAAGATTAGACAGGCTTGCTTTTGCACCGAACTTCGGAATCTCGTTGAGCTCCCGTTCTATTTCGCTGTATGTCATCATTCCTAAATCCTTCTTATCGCTATTTATTTCTTAAGCTGAGAAAGACGTTCCGCAACCTGTGCTGCCATTGCAGTATACTTCTCTAACTTTTCTTTTTCTGCCTCTACCTTTGCTGCCGGTGCTTTGCTTACAAATCTCTCATTAGAAAGCATTCCCTTTGCACGCTTAATTTCTCCTTCGAGACGGCCTGCTTCTTTTTCAAGACGGGCAATTTCTTTTTCAACATCAACAAGTTCTGCAAACGGCATATAAATAACTGCATCAGGAATCACTGTAGATACTGCATCCTCTGCAATGCCTGCTTTATCTGCCTGTACATGAACTTCACTTGCATATCCAAGTGTTGCAAAGAATACTTTAGAATCCTCAAATACTCTGCGAACTTCTTCTTTTTCAGATACAACATAGACACTTGCTTTCTTGCTCGGTGGTACATTCATATCTGCACGAAGATTACGAATATTTCTTACAGCATTCTTAATCATCTCTACTTCATTTTCTTCAGCCTTGAAGTCAAACTCTTCTTCAAAAACAGGCCATTCAGAAACCATAATGGACTCTTCTTCATCCTGAAGACTGCAGAAGATTTCTTCTGTGATAAATGGCATATATGGATGTAACAACTTCAGAGAAATCGTTAATACTTTCTTTAATGTAAAGAGCGCTGCTGCTTTCGTCGTATCTTCCTCATTATAGAGTCTTGGTTTTACCATCTCGATATACCAGTCACAGAACTCTTCCCAGATAAAGTCATTTAACTTGGCAACAGCAACACCGAAATCGTATTTTTCCATATTGTCTGTCACTTCTTTTACCAGAGAATTCGCTTTGGATAAAATCCATTTATCAGCCGGTGTCAGGTCTGCAAGAGATACGTTGCTTAAGTCCGCTTTTTCAATATTCATCAACATAAATCTGGAAGCATTCCATACTTTATTAGCGAAGTTTCTGCTTGCAATAATCTTCTTCTCTGAATAACGCATATCATTACCCGGAGCATTACCTGTTACTAATGTAAGGCGAAGTGCATCGGCACCATACTGTTCAATGATCTCTAATGGATCGATACCATTTCCAAGAGACTTACTCATCTTACGGCCCTGTTCATCACGAACCAGACCATGAATAAGTACGTCACTAAATGGACATTTACCTGTCTGTTCATATCCTGAGAATACCATACGGATTACCCAGAAGAAAATAATATCGTATCCTGTTACAAGAACATTCGTAGGATAGAAATAATCAAGATCTTCTGTCTTTTCCGGCCAGCCTAATGTGGAAAATGGCCATAAAGCAGAACTAAACCATGTATCTAATGTATCCTCATCCTGTGTAAAATGAGTACATCCACACTTTGGACATACGGATGGCATTTCTTTCGCTACAACAATCTCCCCACATTCATCACAATAATATGCAGGAATTCTGTGTCCCCACCATAACTGTCTTGAAATACACCAGTCACGAATATTCTCTAACCAGTGCAGATACGTACGGTCAAAATGACCCGGTACAAAACGAAGATCTCCGTTCTTTACTGCTTCGATCGCAGGCTTTGCCATCTCGCTCATCTTTACGAACCACTGTTTTTTCACCATTGGTTCCACTGTAGTATGACAGCGGTCATGAGTTCCTACGTTATGTTCATGCGCTTCAATACGTACAAGATATCCTTCTTCTTCTAACTCTTTTACGATAGCCTTTCTTGCCTCGTAACGATCCATTCCTGCGAACTTTCCACCATTTTCGTTAATCGTTCCGTCATCATTTAAAATATTGATTTCTTCTAAGTTGTGACGCTTTCCAACTTCAAAGTCGTTAGGATCATGTGCTGGTGTAATCTTTACTGCACCTGTACCAAATTCTTTATCTACATAAGAATCCGCAACAATCGGAATCTCCTTATTTACGATTGGAAGGAGTACCATCTTTCCAACTAAATCTTTATATCTCTCATCATCCGGATGTACTGCGATCGCAGTATCTCCAAGCATTGTCTCAGGACGAGTAGTCGCAATCTCGATATATTTATCTGTTCCAACGATCGGATAGTTAATATGCCAGAAATGTCCTGCCTGATCCTCATATTCTACCTCAGCATCAGAAATAGATGTCTGGCATACCGGACACCAGTTGATAATTCTTGAGCCCTGATAAATATATCCCTTTTCGTAAAGGCGGATAAATACTTCCTGTACTGCTTTAGAACAGCCTTCATCCATTGTAAAACGTTCTCTGTCCCAATCAGCGGAAGAACCAAGCTTCTTTAACTGGCTGACAATACGTCCGCCGTACTCTTCTTTCCACTCCCAGGTACGCTTTAAGAATCCTTCACGTCCAAGTTCTTCTTTATCAATGCCTTCTTCTTTTAATTTGTTTGTAACCTTTACCTCAGTTGCGATACTTGCATGGTCTGTTCCTGGCTGCCATAAAGCATTATATCCCTGCATTCTCTTAAATCGAATGAGAATATCCTGCAGTGTATTATCTAACGCATGTCCCATATGCAGCTGCCCTGTAATATTTGGCGGCGGCATTACAATTGTAAATGGTTTCTTGCTGCGATCTACTTCTGCATGGAAATACTTCTTATCCATCCATTTTTTATAAAGTCTGTCCTCAATCTCTGATGGATTGTAGGTTTTGTTCATTTCTGTTGCCATGTTGTGGTTTCCTCCTAGTTTTTATCATATATGCCAGGCATTCCTTATTGGTATGTCCCTATAAATCTCCTGACATTCTAACTCTGATGTTATATCGTAAATAACGTACCAGCTACCATAGTATAACTTATTTGCGCATTTGTCACTAATATTTTTTATTTAAATTTCTATTTCTTTGCGAAAATCTCTCTGCAGGCTTCGAACCAGACGCTTTTTCTTTATTTTAGCCTCTTCTTCTTTTCCATTTTCATTTAAAAATACTATTTTTTTATAGATTTCCGATACCGCATTATATTGAAAATCTTCCTGATATTCTGCAAACTTTTCCTCAAATGCATCAAGTAACATATCGGAATCCTCAAATTCCTTCAATTCTTCTCCTGCTGCTTCGATTCCTTCTAACAATGCCGTAATCGCATAATAATAAAAAAGAGATTTCTCCTCGCCTAAATGCTGATATGCCTTGATAAAAGCAATCTTTGCATTCTGAAAACGAAAAAGTTTTGATTCCGCGATTCCAATATTATGATAGATCCGCCCAATCTCATTTTTTTCCAAGTCTTTTTCTACAAGAGCTTCCTGATAACTTTCCAGCGCTCTTGCTGATCTGCCTGACCTTACAAGCAGGTCGCCCATCCATTTTTTCTGCCGGTAAACCGGAGCATTCATAAGGCTTCGATACTCATCTAAAATATCCCTTATCTCATCTTCATTAAAATAATGCCCTTCTCGAAATAATGCAGAAAAGTACTTCATCTGGTCCTTTTCCGGATCTGTCAGACGAATCAGCTGCTTATATAACTTTTCCAGCCCCAGCTCATCCCTGAGATATACGAGCAGATCCTCTCCGGGAAGTGTATGGATATAGCAGATCATATGTCTTTTTAAATAATAACAAAGTTCCTCATAGGAAAAAATCTGTATTCCTGTATCTTCAAAATAATATCCTTTTTTTCCAATCTTACCAATACAGATAAGTGACTCTCTCATCTTCCTTACCTCTTTCCCTCCGTAATGATCTTTTATTACGAAATTAATTTAAATGGAAAGACTGTAATCTTTCCTGTTGCCGGAAACATTTCTCCAAACCCCATATCTTTCAGTAAAATCACTCCCTCCACCGAAGAAGTAAACCGAACTTCTATGCGGATCCTCGTCGTTTTAGGCGGACGCTTCGGCAATCCTTTTATATCACAGGCAGCTCCCTCGATTTCATTTTCCTTCGTATTATGATAGAAAAAATCTACCCGCTGGCTTTTATCAAGAATAATATCCACACTGCCATGCGTATTATACCACTCTCTTCCTATGGATGTTATCGGTACATACTGCGGCTTCCCTGCCTCTGTTGTAATCACTCCCACCGTATGGTAGACCATATCCGGTCCATCCATGAGAATCATTCCCTCATCCATAAGCTCGATCGGGTGGATTCCCAGAAGACAGGCTCCGTTCGCATACAGATTTTGTCCTAGAAATACTCTTCTTCCGGCACAAAGATAGGTCAGCGTTTTCTTCATCCAGTTTCCTTCAAATCCACTTCCTGTAAGGAAAATAATATTTGCCGGGGTCTTTACAAGAAAACGCTTCACCATCTGTCCAAAATTCGCATCCTGTTCCGGTGTTCCTTCCACTACCCGATATTCATTAAGATCAATCTGTTTTTCTACTGCCCGATAGGCCTTCTGTCTTGAACGGCGTATCTGATCGATCAATACATAACTCAGCTGGTTATCATGATAATCTAATAAAAGTGTATTGCGATCCCACATAATTCGTTCCTGATGGAATACATATTCTGCAAATGCTCTGAAATGTGTGATGATCTTTACTGTATGAAACTTTAAAAACTCTTCACTTACACTTTCTTTTAATTTATCTCTGTTTTCTTCGGATGGATCTTGCATGGAAAAATGAACCGCCTGATAATCAGACCATTGATATTCTTTTTCCTTCATATACTCTTCCACCAGATGGATTCCTGTCTCTATATATGCCTCTTGCTGCTCTTTTGCTATTGGGAAACTTTCTTCGGACATTTCTTCTTGTCCTTCCCTGTATATGCTAAACTGTACAGAAGTTTTCCCCAGATCAATTCCCGCATATTTTTTTGTATCCAGTTCTTCCATTTATATTATAAACCTCTCAATCTGTTTTTCTGAACCACTATACACTGGTTTATCTACAAAAGCTTCATACACTGGTCTGCAAAAAAAGTTTTTAAAAGATATTCTTTTAACTCTGGCAGTGATGCTTCTTCCGTATCTAAATAATTCAATGTAAAGAAACGGCTTTCCTCTCCATCTTCATATTCAAATGTTTCAAATTCCAGGGCATTCTCATCCGCAACTAGCTTTCCGTCTGCTTCTAGACGATACTTTACATGATCTCTCTGGAAGAAATTCATATGACAGACATACATTCCCGGAAGAACTTCTTCCAAATTCAGATTACGGAAAGAATATTGTTCACCATCAATCTGATAATTCAATATAACATGCTGCCCTGCACGTCCTCTATATGTCAGGAATGTCAATTCTCTGTAATAGATTGGAAAATGAACCCACTGTGCATACGCATGGTAAATCGGAAGATAAAACTTTTCCTGCAAAAAGCCTTCTATAATGTATACTGCCGTATCTTTAATGGTATCGTACCATTCTTCTCTTCCGGCAAAATAATACAGGAAATGAATTCTGGAATGTCGGTTTTCCATGCGGCCATTTACAATCTCCTGACCAATTGCCATATGCATAAAATCATTCAGCTCCATGGAACTTTCTAATTCTTTCATCGATGCATATTCCAGATAACGGTCAATCAGATCATCTCCCTCATTAGTCTGATAGAACGATTCAAATACCGGAAATACACCTTCTGTATCATTACCAGTAAACATGACCTGTTCAAGAACCTTTCGCTCAAAATCAGCCGTTTCAAGGCCAAAGCGCCTGCCTCTTTCCCAAATATCCAAAAGCACTGCTGTTTCACCCTGAAAATGCTTCATCAGATACGTCAGTGTATCTTTGTTACACTTCTTTCGAATAAATGCCGCATACGCTAAGGAAAGTGTTTCCTCATCCTTCTTTCCCTGATAATATTGTGCACCAAAGGATGCCAGACGGAGAATCTTTGCGGAACCCATTATATCACATCCATATAATTCGATTCCAAAGAAAGCCTCCTCCATCATGCCGACTTCCATATAATAATCCATTAATGTCTTCCTAAATTCTACAGAAATATTCGAGTAATCAATCTTTCCAAGCCATCTGGCCAGGCTTCGCTTTTCCTGATGATTCTCATAATAGGTAAGCAGCTTCTCAACTGCCTCTGTCTGAATCCAACGTACAAAATCATCGTTAAATGTAAGCTGCTGAAGAACGGCTATGCCATCTTCTTTGATTCCCTCGTTCATCTTTTCTGATTCCATTAATAAAATCTTCTTATTAGAAAGGTTACGGCGAATCCATTCTTTTTCAAACTGTTCTGTTGATAAGAACGGCTTTAACTGATATTGAATATCTCTGACATATCTCTGCTCATTATTATCTACAAAATAAAATACAGCTCTGCTATTATATACTTCTACATTGCTTACCCCCGCCGAAAGTGGATAGTATCTTTCCTGTTCTGTTTCCGGACAGGAAACATAGACGCCACTGATATGCGGATTATTACAGATCAGCTTATGATAAAATAAAATATCACATACTGACTTCCAGTTATCCGGCTTTTCAAGAACTTCTTTTTGAAAACAAGTATACAGATATGCCAGATGTTCATTAATTCTTCCTTTTAACAGCTGTTCTTCCACAAATGGAAGCATTTTGGAATAATATGCACCGTATACTTCTTCATAACTTTCTTTATTACGCAGTACATTACTATAAAGATATGCCTTTTCCAGATAATCAAGGCTGTTACTATAAGTAAAATAAATAAGCACTCTCTGCGGAATAATATCATATGTTGTAAAGTCCATACTGCGGATAAAGAATTCATTCAATCCTATGATCTTAAGATTTGCCTCCACTGCAAGACGGAAGTATTCATGGTATTCCTTCCCTGTTCGATTCCCTTTTATAAGAAGGGAACAGATTACCTGTAAAAACTGTTCATCCGGTTCAACACCATATAGCTTCTGTGCAATATAAAATACTGCCTTATTATAAAACTTCATCTTTAAAGCAAGCCGGGCAAACTGATAGGAAAGTGCCAGTGAAATATAGCCGTATCTTACTCCCCATCGGAAAATACTGATTTCAAACTTGCCAAGCTCTTCCATATAATTTGGATTCTCATTTAAAATATCACAAGCTTCAAAGTATAATAAGCTGCTATTATTTCCATCTTCAAATAATTGTCGTATTGTATCATACTGAAGCCGCTTATTATACACATACTCTCTATCAAGATAAATGAGCATCCACAGCGCCTCTGCCTTATATTCTGATAATTCGTAAAATTCTCTTATTCCGGTGACCGCCTTGCTGATCACCTCCGGAGTCCGGTAATACATTGCTTTAAGATAAAGAAAATAATTCGCTTCTAACGGTTTAAAACCGCCTTTTTGTGCAATCTCTTCTAAAGCTTCCATCGCCGCCTTCGCCTCTTCCTGCTGTTCTTCCATTAACAGGAAATGCATTCGGTAAAGCTTCCATTCATTCTCTTCAGTAGAACGATACAATTCTTTTAAAACCTGTCCAGAATCTTCCGCAAAATCTTCAAATCCAATACTTCCTGTTCTAAAATACAGATAATTATGCATAAGTTCTGCCCGCTTCTTCTTTAATAAAAGCTTCTGTTCTTTATCCTTTATCAAAGCAGAAGACTCTGTCCACCATTCAACCGGAATCTTTATATCCTGCCGAACTGTATCGATTCGTATAACATCGCTTCCATTCCGAAGATTCTGTTTCTTCTCTATCGTAAATGAAAACGTTCCTTCTGTAAAATCATCACTGGAAAAACGGCTCACAGATGGCTGAACCTGTCCCTTTTCACTGTAAATTCTTCCTTCTACATACCCTGCTGAAGTAAGTGCTATTGACAAAGTAGTCTGCGTATCGCTCTCTTCCATTACAATCTTTTCACCAGATACTTCAAGAAACGTCAGTTCTTTATATCCTGCCGCTGTAAGAAATTCTTCTAAGATAAGACTTCTTGATCTGCTCTTCATGAGACTGTGATATAAGCTCTTTTGCTCTGGAAGATGTTCCAGAAATACTTTTTCAAAATTCGGCAGGAAAAATAATTCCATCGCCTCTTTTCGATTCTCTCTATAAATATCTACGAATTCTTCCATCGTAGATATTCTTCCCTTTGAAGTTTCTATATATTTATGTATGACCTTGACAGAGTAAGGAATCGTATATTCGCCCCCATTGGTAATGAGAACTATGTCTCCTTCAAAACCGCTATCCGCCGTCGCCAGCTTGCCTTTAAAATAAAAAGGAATCTCCTGACGGATTCCCTCAAGCCGCTCTACTTCTACTGCCATCTTATCGCTGGTTGTACATACATATCCTTCTATCGGAATCTTATTCTCACTCTCAATGAAAAAGGAATCTTTGTAAACTCGTCCCTCTTCCACCTCAATATCCAGATTCGTAATGGAAAGGCTTACGATTGGCGTTGTATCGTTATTCACCTGGTTTATTATATTAATTTCTTCTTTCACGTCCTATATCCTTCCCTTTTCCATGATATGTCATATTATAGCAAACATTGCTCTATTTTTAAACAGATACAAAAGTTTTTTCCTAATTTATTTTTAAATAAATTTCTAACATTTTTCATAACTTTTTGTGCTATTTTAGACAAATCCAAATGATTGTCCTTTGACATTAAAAAGGCTTCGTCTTAGTATTGATTTAGTTATTTTATTATTTTGGTGAAGTGCGCCCATAATAAGATTATGGCAGTTTCACAATACCGTTTCATACGAAGGTGTACCGTATTAGTGAAGCTACAATAAGTACCAAGCCAAGATACAGGAGGTTGAACAAATGAAAAAACTATTGACCGGACTTTCTGCTTTTCTGCTGTTTAGTCCACTCCATGTATTTGCTGCTGACGGAGCGCTCTCTGATACTGCACTTGGAACTACACTTCCTCTTTGGAGTTGTATTCCTTTTGCTGGAATGCTCCTGAGTATTGCCATATTTCCTCTGATAAAAGAAGAATGGTGGGAAAAGCATAAACCCTGGGTCGTTGCTTTCTGGTCTCTTTTATTTCTCATTCCATTCGCTGTAATCTTCGGTGGACATATTGCATTAGAACATTTAATAGAAGTAACACTCGGTGATTATCTTACCTTTATTGTTCTTCTGTTTGGTCTGTTCTGTGTTGCCGGTAACATCAGTTTACAAGGTGATCTGACCGGTAACCCAAAAGTAAATGTTGTATTACTCCTCATCGGAACCCTGCTTTCGAGCTGGATTGGAACAACCGGAGCAAGTATGCTCATGATCCGCCCGATCATAAGAGCAAATAAATGGCGGCAGCGCAAAGTGCAGATTATGGTATTTTTCATTTTCCTTATTTCTAATATCGGCGGCTGTCTCACACCGGTAGGTGATCCGCCTCTTTTAATGGGATTTATGAACGGTGTTGGATTCTTCTGGAGTCTTAATCTGCTTCCTGTAATGCTCCTGAATGTTCTTATCCTGCTTACTCTGTTTTTCCTGATTGATACAAAAGCATACAAGAAGGATATCGCTGATGGTTTTAAACCAGAGATTCGTCCGGAAAGCGAGCGTGTCAAACTTCACTTAGATGGTGCTCACAACATTGCCTTTATGCTTATCATTGTTGCAGCAGTTATTTTAAGCGGTGTCCTTCCTACAACGTTTCCTGTTTTCAGTGAAGGACTTACGATCATGGGAGTAACTTTATCCTATGCTTCCATTATTGAAATTATAATGATACTTGCTTCCGCCTATCTTTCTTTTAAAACAACAAAGAAAGAAATCCGAGACAGCAACCACTTTACCTGGGATGCCATCGAAGAAGTTGCCATTCTTTTCATCGGTATCTTTATCACCATGATCCCGGCACTTCTTATTCTGAAAGCACGAGGTGCTGATCTTGGATTGACACAGCCATGGCAGTTCTTCTGGATAACCGGAGCACTATCAAGCTTCCTTGATAACACGCCAACTTACCTGGTATTCTTTACTACCGCAGCTTCTCTTGGATTTAGCTCCGGTGTACAAACATTGACCAGTTTTATTCCGAAGGTGGTTCTGATGGCGATTTCCTGTGGTGCCGTATTTATGGGTGCCAATACCTATATCGGTAATGCTCCAAACTTTATGGTACGCTCTATTGCAGAAGAAAACGGTATCAAGATGCCATCCTTCTTTGGATATATGTTCTGGTCACTCAGTTGTCTGATTCCGGTATTTTTAATCGATATGCTGATTTTCTTCCTATAATATTTTAAGTAAGATTTTAGGCAGGCTTTTAAAATATAAAAATATAAATAAAAATCTCAGTATAGTCTCTGTGGTGATGCTCATCACAAATACTATACTGAGATTTTTTATTTACAATCCTTCTTCTTATTAACACGAAAGCTACTTACCTTACATTATTATTCCCGAAGAGAATCATCTTTTATCGTACCGTTTTTCAAAAATGGTTCTACAAGCTTCTCCCACTCGTACTGCCATAATATCTCAGAACCCTTTGGTGTATCTTCCTGTCGCCCCATAAACTGGCTGAGATATACTCCATGTTCCTTCCAGGCTTTCCCGTTTGTCGTAGCATTTAGTATGACCGGCTGCAAGTTATCCATCGTATGTGCAAATCTGGATTCCGGTGTATTCTTTGCCTCGAATTCTTCCCAGATTGCTTTTAACTTTGCTCCCTGATCTTCCGGCAAAAGACCATACAGCCTTTTGGCTGCCTTCTGCTCTCTTTGGGCCTGGGTCTTCTTTCCGTCTTCATCATAAGCATATGTATCACCGGCATCAATTTCAACCACATCATGAAACAGCACCATGACCATTGTTTTTAACACATCAATCGGTTCATTGGCATATTCTGATAAGAGAAACGTCATTAATGCCAGATGCCATGCATGTTCCGCATCATTCTCTTTCCTCTTTCCATCTGATAAATAAGTCTGCCTGCCAATAAACTTTTCTTTATCCATCTCGCGGATAAAGTTGATCTGCTGTTCTAATCGTTTTGTCTGTTCTGAAAATGTATTTGTATTTTCCGATTGTTTTTCTGTATTCATTCTTACTCTTTTACTCTCTTCTAAGGTCTCCTTAACGTATTCTTATCTTTCGGATTTCTGACCAGCCAGACCAGGATTTCACCCCAGCCTTTTTATAAGAATAGCGCACCCGAAAATAATATACTTTCTTTTTTAACTGTTTAGTAATAAGGCTCCCATTTTTACGGCTTACCGATACTTTTTTTGCCTTTTTAAAACGAGCGTTTGTCGCATACTGAACCTGATACGTTGTTGTGTATGTTCTTTTTTTCCAGAAAACCTTTGCTTTTCTTTTGGTGTTGCGCCGTACCTTTACTTCTTTCAGTGGCTTTAAGAAATATGCTTTCTTTACTGAGCTGAATCCTCCAAACACGCCCCCGTTATATGCCCGTACTTTATAAGAATACTTCTTACCCTGCTTAACCTTTTTATCAATGTAAAAATCTTTTGAAGAAGACACGACCGCTACCTTTTTCCATGATCCCTTATTCTTTCTTCTATAAACATAATAGGAATCTGCACCGTATGCCTTTTTCCAGCTAACTTTGATTCCCTTCTTTACATTGGATACACTTTTCAGTGTTGTACGGAAAATAACGATATACCGCTTATGGGAGATTCCTCTTTGAAACAGATTCGTCATGATCGGACAGCCCCATCCATAATAACTGTCCTTTCCTTTTGAACCAAGATCCCTGCAGTATAATTTTAATTCCCGATAAATACCATCTACCGATAAATTAGACTGCATCATTTTTAAATAAGCAATCGCCGCTGTAATATGAGGTGCTGCCATAGATGTTCCTGACATTGTCGCAAAGTTCCCTTTATAGTAAGCGCTGACAATACCACTTCCCGGAGCCGTAAAGTCAATGGCACTTCCACGATTGGAGTAATAGGCAAGCTGCTTGCTTGAATAATCAATTGCTGAAACAGCGATTGTCTTACTATAGCAGGCCGGATAACAATAACGAACATCCACACCTTTACTTCCACCTTCTCCATTACCGGCAGCGCAGCAAATAGGAATTCCTCTATTATATGCCTTATCAATTGTCGAATCAAGATAATCATATAAGCTGGCATTCACATCAATAAATCCCATACTCAGATTTACGACATCGGCATTTTTGCTGACAGCGTACTGCAATGCTGTCTTTATCGTCAGCAAAGAGGACTTTCCTTCATTATTAGATACTCTAAGCACTAACAATTCAACATTTGCCGGCGTAGCATCTGCGATAATCCCACTTACATGGGTACCATGTCCAAAGGTATCCTGTACATTATAATTATTCCCAAAGAAATTATAACTTTGTGAAGAAACTTTTCGTCCTGCAAACAAAACATTTGACGTATCAATTCCTGTATCAACTACCGCAACGGTGACACGTCTCGTATACCCGTTTGAGGCAGCCTGCTTCTTCAATTCATTCAATCCCATATAATCGCTTCCCCAGGAATAGGTTCCCTGGCCATTCTCTCCCCCCTGAGAAAGAGGAAGTCCCATCGTAGAATCTTCAACAGAAACTACTTTATCCGGATAACAGGATGAATAAGTCTGACTTAACTGCTGAAAGGCTTCTTCCGTTTTTTCCTCTGAATCGTACTGTAAAATCGTTTCATGATCCATTTCATTGACATAAACTTCTGATGCACCACAAGTATCCTTTACCTGATCACTTTCCACGATAAGACGCTTCGTCTGATATGGTGCGGTCACTTCTAAATCTCCGTCCGTATTCTCTTTGACTTCATATACGCCATCCTGCTTATCAAGATAATTATCTAAAACATCTTCTGACTTTGTTATACTCTTTGCTTTTGAAGAACTAACATCAAATGTATCTGAAACCTGCTCCTGTTCTCCGTCTTTTTCCATCGTATCTGTTCCCGGAGTAATTACCATTTTTTCAAAGTAATCATCATCCCATGTATCTGATATCAAAGCGGATATCTGTTTATAATCCGTAACATCCTGTTTGATTCCTGATACTTCTGCTGCATCTGTAATACGAAAAGAGAAAAAAGCACACAGTATACAAATCATCGTTACAGCTGTTATTTTCTTCCACATGTTATTCACCTCCGGGGATATACCATAATTTACTACACGCCTGCTTCTCGGAAAAGAGCATTCACGATCGTATGGTATTCCGCAACTGTCTTTGCCTTCTTTATCTTCTTTCCATACTTCTCACATTCCGGGAAAAGTGAAATCATATAAGACCATACTTCTTTTAATTTAAACAAAACATTTCTTCCGCCAGACATAATATATTCATATCCATAGCACAACTCATCCAGAAATGCCTTCCATCTGGCATAATCTATGTCTTCTTTTGAAAATTCTAAGCTTTTGTCTCCTGCACAGTCAAAACTTTCTGTAAGCTGAGGATTCGCGATCATTCCCCGGCCGACCATCACAGCCGACAGTTTAGGAAATCGCTTTGTTACTTCCTGTATATCCTGCGCACAAAATATATCTCCGTTATAACAGACTGGATGTATACTTTGTGAAAAACCTTCTGCAAAAGCCTCGTAGTTTACCGGATTCTTATAGTAATCTTCTCTTACCCTTGCATGAATGATCACTTCCGAAATCGGAAACTGATTATACAGAGAGATCAAGTCTTTTATTTCTTCTGGCTTCTCCATGCCAAGTCTTGTCTTTACAGAAACAGCTAGGTTCACTCCCGAAAAAACTTCATCAAAAAAAGCTTTCATCCCATCAAGATCTGACAAAAAACCACTTCCCTTTTTCTTAGAAACAACCGTTCCGGATGGACATCCCAGATTAAGGTTCACTTCCTTATACCCAAGCTCTCCCATCATCTGTGCCACTTTTATAAAATCTTCTGACTTATTCGTAAGAATCTGCGGCACAACTACGATATCCTGATTATGTTCCGGCAAAATGTCATTCTTCTCTCTGGTATTTAAGCCTTTTTTCGGTTTTGGGGTCACAAACGGAGTAAAATATTTATCTACTCCATGAAAAAACTTATGATGTGCATTACGATAAATATACCCGGTAATCCCTTCAAGAGGTGCAGCGTAACACTGCACCTTATGTTTGTTTTCCACTATTTAAGCCTCTTTAATACTTCTACAGTATATTCGTAAATTCTCTTTGTACTTGAAATGGAGAGACGTTCCTGTGGTGTATGAATATCAAAAATGTCCGGTCCATAAGATACACAATCAAGACCCGGCATCTTCTCGGAGAATAATCCGCACTCAACACCAGCATGGATTACTTCCATTACAGGCTCTTTTTTATACATTTCACGATAAGTATCTCCCATTAAAATACGGAGCTTGGAATCTTCTACGTATTCCCATGCAGGATAATCACCGGAACGGCTTACCTTTCCGCCAAGACTTTCTGTCAAACATACTAATCTATCATAAAGCTCTTCTTTCTCACTTGCTACGCTGCTTCGTACAGAAAATACAAGAGAAACGGTATCTGCTTTTGTTTCTAAAATACCAGGATTTAAAGAAGTCTGTACAAGCCCTTCCATATCCTTACTCATCTTCTGCACACCCCAAGGGAATGTACGAAGTGCTGTGATTACTGCATTACCACAGACATCCGTCATAGGAAGCACACCGTCAACACTTTCTGCATCCTCTTTTGAAAGCTCTAAAAATCCTTCAATAGACATGCCTGCATCTGTCTTATGGTATTCTTTTTCAATGATTCCCTGCTGTTCCTTAAGGATATCCATGAAAAGATCTTCCTGACCTGGTGCAAACATAAGGATTGCTCTTGCACTTCTTGTAATCGCATTATCTTTTAATCCACCATCTACAGATACAACTGTAAAATCAGCCTTTTTCTTTAATTCATAAAGAACTCTTCCAAGAACAACATTCGCATTCGCTCCCTGTTTCTGAATCTCTACACCGGAATGTCCACCTGTCACGCCACTTACGTGAATAGAAACCAGCTTACCGTTCCAACGTCTTCTCTCTGCCGGGAATTCACAATCCACTCTCATTCCTCCGGCACATCCAACAAGAAAATGTCCCTCATTCTCAGAATCCAGATTCAGCATAAGACGAGACTTCAAAGAAGAACAATCCATTGCTACCGCACCAAGCATACCAATCTCTTCATCTACAGTAAATACTGCTTCGATCGGTGGATGTTCCAGAGTATCATCATCAAGAATTGCCAATGCCATTGCTACCGCAATTCCATCATCTCCACCTAATGTAGTTCCTTCTGCATAAATATAGTCACCATCGATTGCTAAAGATAATCCATCCTTCTCAAAATCAATCGTACAGTCAGCTTCCTTCTCACATACCATATCCAGATGTCCCTGAATAATTACCGGCTTGGAATCCTCATATCCTTTTGAACCATTCTTTAAGATAATAATATTATTCTCCGCATCCTGATGATATGCCAAACCTCTTTCTTTTGCAAAATTCACACAATAATCACTGATTGCTTTTGTATTCGTTGAGCCATGTGGAATATTACAAAGCTCCTCAAAATAATAAAATACCTTTTCTGGCACTAAGTTGTCTAAAACTCTCATTTTTATCCTCCTATATTTACCGGACATTTTTCGCTGCTTTATGTTCTAAAAAATTATCCATTCATTCCGGCATATTATTATTTATTATAACTCAAATTCTATCTTTACGCAATTTCTATCTTGTCCCAATTAGCTTTTTTGCACTTGTATTTGTAAATCGAACCCACTATACTAAAAATATGAACGAAATTACGACAATACAAATATTTAAGGAAATCATTGAGGAAATCATTTATGGAACAAAAACAATTTTCACCTACAGATTCACATTTTGAACATAGTTCTTTTCAACATTCCCCCAGCACCCCTGCCGCTTCATTATCGCTGCAGCCGATTGCCTATATTCACTCTGATTTTTCAGAAAAATTTGGTATTCCACGCCAAAGCGGTTTAGTAAGTAGCCTGCAGGCTAAGATCGTATTTACAGAACCATTTCGCAATCAGGACTGCATCCGCGGAATCGAAGAATTCTCCCATCTATGGCTTATTTGGGGGTTTTCCAAAAATCAGCGTGACAAGTGGACACCAACCGTCCGCCCGCCAAGACTCGGCGGCAATAAAAGAAAAGGAGTATTTGCCAGTCGTGCGCCTTTCCGCCCAAACCCTCTTGGACTATCCTCTGTACGCTTAGAAAAATGTATCCCCACTTCCCCGGAAGGACCACTGCTCTATATTTCCGGTGCAGATTTATTAGACGGTACTCCAATCTACGATATCAAACCCTATCTTGCTTTTACCGATTCCCATCCGGAAGCTTCCGGAAGCTTTTCCACAAAAGCTTTAGAACACCGTCTTGTCATCCACTGTCCAGAGAGATTACTGCACCTTATCCCCATAGAAAAAAGACAGTCTCTCTTAGACTGCCTTTCCCTTGACCCACGACCTTCCTACCAACATGATCCAGAGCGAATCTACGGCATGAACTACGCAGGTTTTGATATTCACTTCAAAGTAAATCATAATGATCTCTTTGTTACAGAGATTATTCCTTCTCACGAAATACAATAAGCTTACTGATAATATAATTCAGTACAACTACGACAAACTGTGCTGCAACCTTTACTAAAATACTGTTGAAGTGCAGTTTGTTAATAAAGATCAAAAGAATCACTTCCTCGACAACTAATGTAAACAAACGTCCGCCAAAGAAATTGATGATTTCCAAAAACACTTCCTTTACTCCATGTCTCTCCGCATTAAATACCCATATTTTGTTCGTTACATAAGCAAATAATACCGCCAGAATCCATGAAATAATATTCGCTACAAGAGGATTCATATGTAATGCCACATCACAATAACTATAAGAACCAATACTGATGACTGTAGTTAACCCTCCAAAAAATAAATATAACAATACTTCTTTATATTTATAATAGATGCTCTCAAAAATATTCAATCCCGGAAGCGCCATAATCTTATCAAAAATATCTTTCTTTTGTATGTTCTTTTCTACTTGCTTTTCTATTTGCTTTTCTTGTTCCATCTCTATTCTCCCACTATTTTTTCTAACAATACACCTGTGGAATCATAACATAAGATTTATTTTTTTTCAATAGACGAAAAATAACTTTCTTCCTTACAGTAAATGTAAAAGAGAAAGTTATTTTTCTGTTTTTGATAAATTTGAAAGGATACTGATCTATACTATTATATTCTACTTACTTCGTAAATTATTTCTTAATAACTACTTTCTTTATAAGACTCCATTTTCCATAAACTTTTGTCTTACCATCTAATTTGTAAGCTCTTGCCTTGATATAATAAGTCTTTTTCTTTTTCAGCTTTCTGATCGTCTTTGTAAGCTTTGTGGTAGAAACTTTCTTTGTCGCTTTCTTTGTAAAGTTCATATTTATAGAGTACATAATTTCATAACCACTTGCCTGTGCCACTTTTTTCAGATTTACTTTTGCCTTTTTGCCTTTTAAAGCTTTCGCTCTTACTCTTACACGAGCTGGTGCAGCTACCTTCTTTATCTGTGTATCCGGCTTTGTCACAGTTGTATTCTCTGCCTTCTTAGCCGGTGCAGCTACCATAGATAAATCATAAGTAATATCATCTGCACTTAAACTGGATACTTCATATGTTGTTCCATCTGCTTTACATGTCTGGATATCTGCATACAGTGCCTTGGCAAAATCCATTGTTTCATCACCAATCGCGATACCAAGCTTTGTTGCATAATATTCTAAGTTTGCTTTGTCGTTCTTGTAAACATTAAGCATCTGTGCATTTACATTTTTCTGAAGTTCTTCCATCTTTGTCATATATGCAGTATAGAACTGTTTTACACCTTTTCCATATGCCGTTCTATTATCCCCATCTTCACATAAGAAACCTACATTACGGAAAATCCAATAAGCAGCACGGGAATTATAATTGTGTGCTTCCATCTTATATGCTCTTGATACATCTGTTAATAATGCTCCATAGAATGGTACAAATGTTGACATATCTGCATTACCCATACATACCCACTGTACCGTAGCAAGTTCTGCTGGCATAGATGAATCAATCTGGAAAATATGACATTCCGCTGAAGACTTCACGCCAATTACTCGTGAAATATTTCTTCCAAAGTTCATGTCCTCATAACGATATCCAGCTAATTCATATAACTTTTCTACGGTAACATTCTTAACATTAATGAAAATATCCTGATAATCATCTGTATAAATGGCTGTGTTATCCTGTCCGTTTAACAGATACTGTCCACCACGAATTCTGTCTGCATTCCCAGCACTATATCCCTTACCTGTGTAAGATAACTTCACATTAATATCGCCCTTTCCGTCCTGTGCTGGAACATAGAATCCATTATTCTTTGCAACTTTTACAAGGTTTGGAGAAGCAATAACATTCTCTTTATCACTTAAATCCACATCTCCGATGACCAGACAGTTTGGAATAACTGCTGCTTTATTAGAAGGCATTTTAATCGCACAGTAATTATGGCCTAATAACATCTCGAAATACCATACTTCATTCTTATCTGCTATAAAAAGTCCATTCCCTTCGCCTGCACCAATTGTATCCATTACATCAGCTAAAATCTCCACACCTTCACGTGCTGTAGATGCCTGACAGAGAATATAATCTGTAAGATTCTCTTCTGTAATACCTGTATTCTTTACATATGGATCGTACTGTCTGATACTCTTTGCAGCAGATGCTGATGTCGTTGCAGACATTGTAACACCTTTACTGTTTGTACCGAATTCTCCAAAATATCCATCTTCATCTCCCTCATTATCACGACAGATCGTATAACGGTACGTTGTATCGACTTTAATCGGTGCCTGAAATTCTGTCGCACCTGATTCATCTTTATATACTGCATTCTTCCCAACATGTTTGGCCTGAATTACTTTATAAACTTTGTCCTTACGGGAGGAAATATCCTCTGTTCGTCCATACATCGTTGTTCCGTCTTTTGTACAATCTTTACCTACATAATAAGATGTACATGCCTTTGCCGGTAATGCTGTAAAAAGCATCATACCTGCAATAGAAAGCATTGTTAATACTAATTTCTTCATCTTTCTCTCTCCTCTACTTCAATAATATCAATACTATCCCACAAATCGTTTAAAAATGAAAATCTTCGTATACTCCTTTGCATTTTTATGCATATTTTGTGGTCTTTTCTATGTATAATAATACTTTATGCATAATTAGTCAATATTTTTTGCATAATTATTTATGCGATCACTGTTTTACACAGTTATAAATAAATAAAAAAAGAGAACTTAATCAACACCTTATCATGTTGATTAAATTCTCTGTTCCTCTCTTATTCTTCTGTTACTGTATCTGTTGTTTCCTGAGAGAAATCTTCTACAGTATTCCCTTCTTCTGTTGTCTCATTCTTTACTGTTCCGGTATTCTTTTCATCTTCCGATGCTGCTGTTGTAGCGGAACTACTTGCTGTTGTGGCTGTCGCTGTACTTTCATCCACCGCTCTTTCCAATGTGATTTCTGATACGGATTCTCCGTCCGCCATTGGCATTTTAACGGTATCTTCTTTTATCCTCTTGCTTGTATAGCAGTAGATTCCATCCGCATCTTTTTTAAAGCCGGCCTTCTTTAATTCCTTTTCCGTACTGCTAAAAGTCAGATTACCCGGCAATGTAATCTGCCCATCAAACATTTCCTTACTAAAAGAAAGCTTCGTTATAATACAATCGCTTACCTTCTGATTCTTATCACTCATATTTCGAATGATCACGCCAATCTTCTTTCCATCTGTATTCGTAAGATAAGCATCTTTTTCAAGCTTCCCTCCTGGAACAAGTGTCGCATTTTCATTTCGAAGTGCCTCTAACTTCCAGCCATCCTTTGTAAAATCGGATACCTTTCCTAATAATTTATACTCTTTATCTCCTACTTTTACAGAAGAGAACATCTTATCTGTGTTCACTACAACACCATCTTCGTTCTTCGTCTGTAATGCCTGTTCCTTCGAAGCCTGTTCTACCTGCTTTTTCTCCTTTTTCAAAGCGGAAATCTGCGTTTTTAGCTTCTGATTCTGTTTCTGAAGAGACTGATTCTGATAACCTAAACCGGCAATAATAAGCACAAGAACAATTCCGATTCCGGCAGCAAATACTTTCCCCATATTGCCTGACTTCTCTGTTTTATCCGATTGTTGCTCCCTTCCGGCTTTTTTTGTTTTTTCTGTTGTTACTTCCTTAAAATCTACTTTCTTAACTTCCGGATGCTCCTCCTGTATTTCTGGTGTATTCTCAGAATCTGGTGCTTCCTTCTTATCTTGACGTCTCTTTCTCCTATGGAACAGCGTTCCCTCTTCATCATCTGCACCTACAACTTCCTGTCCTACCTCTTGTACCAGCTGTTCTACTTCTTCATCACGACTTAATCTTCTTCTCCGGCCTCTTCTGTTTTGCTTAGATTCTATGTCTGACTCTGTCTCCTCTTCATTACTGTCCGAATACAATCCGTCATTATCAGAATATATATCGGAATCTCCTCTAACATTCTTGTCATGATGAATACCTTCCCTGTCTTCTGATATGGATTCTGTATTCTCGCCTTCCTGTTCTTTCATGTAAACCTGTGTATCATCTAATTCCTTATCAGACAACATAATCCAGCTCTTCATTGTTGACTTTATTGACTTATCTTTCATTCTCTCAATCCTTTCACGAAGAAAATACTGCCTCTTTTGCGAAAATCGACATTATTTTTTCGTTCATTATAACACATTTATACCGTAAAGAAACAAACTTTCGTTACGAATTTTTTCTTTTGTTTACTTAATCACAGGAAATATGCATTGAAATCACGTTTTCATTGATATCCTTTGTTATCTGGTCAAATGTTTCCATATCATAGGGCAGTTGTTTACTTTCTTCGCCATAATATGTCTTATAGCTAATCTCATTATGCTTTGCATTCCCATCAACTACATGTACAAGCTTCTCCTTATACTCTTTCAAAGGTTCTAGCAGACATTTTCCATGATCCACTGTATCTTCCTGGCTTTTCTTAACCAACTGATAATACCTGGCAATCCCCGTTGCATCTGCACAGGCAAGACTTTTCAACTTCTCATCACTGCTCAGATACGCTTTATAATCACTGTTACTGTCAATAAAGGCATGTTCTACAAGAACAGTCAGCATATCATTCTCTACCCCGCCTCGGATAATTGCATAATAATCTGCAATCACTTGGTTCGGATAGCGTTCATCCGCCTCGGAATCCCGCGTCAAAATTCCCTGATTTGTAAGCCCAAGCTCCGTCAGTTCATTTAAAATATTACAGGAAAGCTCTTGTCCTTTTCGCGCAAGAGCATCTTTGTAACCATCTTTTGCCGCAAGCACTGTACAACCATGATCATATGCTGCACATGGACCAGCCGCATTATTATGAAGACTAATCAGCGCATCCGCTCTTTTCTCTAGCGCAAACTGTATCCTCTCCGGAAGTTCTATCTCTTCATCTCCCGTCCTTGTAAGGTAAACCTCTGTATTCTCATACGATTCAAGCTCCTGTTTTAAATATACAGCAATCTTTAAATTTAAATCCTTCTCCTCCACCTTTTCATTATCCCTTGCCGCCCCGGACTGACTGCCTCCATGTCCCGGATCAAGAACAAGCACAAGCGGCTTTTCCTTCGCCCGCACCTCTGTTTTCTCTTTAAAACAAAAAACAATACTTATCACAAAAACTATTAAACACGTAACGATAACATGCCTTCTCATTATCATTTTTTCTTCCCCATATCGTCTTTCAAAAACTGCTGATATGTCCTTGGACGGTACGTTCCTCCGCTAAAAGAACAGTAACGATACACACAATCCACAACATAATCAATCGCATTATAATCATCCTTCATATCCGGATCCGGATATGTAAACTTCAAAATATAATTCTTCTCCCCATCATTCGCTGCAATAATATATACTCCTGTCGTCTCTGAAGAATCTACGGAAGCCCCGATCAGGGTGCGCGCCATTCCTTCGCTGTCCGTCCTTGTCGGCTGCATCTTAAAATAAATCTTATTTACCTGAGAAGAAAATCTATCATAAAGCTGTTTCGCATTCTCTAATGCATTCCCTTCATTCTCCTCGGTATAAACAGCAAGTTCTGCTTTTTTCTCTTCGCTGCCTTCTTTATATGTAAGACTGTACGAGTTCCCTAATGCATTCATCTCACTGTGATTAAACAAATACTTCGGATATCCAAAGCTAAAACTTCCATCTTCTGAAATCACTGTGTTATATGCATCCGTACTGAGGCAGTTTTCCACACTCATATGCGAATTCTCTGTATCCTCAAGCATATGCTCTGCTTCCTTCTTCTCTCCTGCCTTATCCGAAGTGGTGTTATCTGTAGTTTTCTTATCTACATCCTTCTTATCTTTACCACCCTTTGACGAAGTATTCTTCTTAGAATCAGAAATAGAAGAACTTTTATGAATACTGTCTATGAGCATCTCCGGAAATCCACATTTATAAAGCGCAAAACCTCCGGCTAAAACAATAAATAAATAAAGCAGAAACGGCATCGAGGACTTCTTCTTTTTTTGCGGTTTAACTTCCTGTCTCTTTTTCGTTGATTCCGATGCCGCCGTTCCTGAGCCAGCATCATAACCTCGATATAACTTCTTAGCTTCACTCTCCTCCTGCTTTTTCACAAATTCTTTCCATCTGCGCTGTTCCTCTTCATACCGCCTGCGCGATTCTTCCATGATACGCTGTTCCTCACGCCGCTTACGTTCCGCCTCTTCTCTGGCATATTTCTCCTCAAGAAGTTTGCGTTCCGCTTCTTCCTTTGCCGCCTCTTCTCTTTGTCTCTCTTCTTCTTTTTTCTTTTTCTTTATCTCTTCATACTCTTTATCATCAATCTCTCTATAGTATGCATCTTCCGTTTCATTGTTATTCTTCTCTTTTGCAGATACATCCTCTCTCTCTATCTCTCGTCCACATCCTGAACAAAATCTTGCATCATCCGGCAAGTTGGTACCACAAAATCTGCACTTCATACTGGGTCACCTCTCTCATTCCTTCATGTACTCTTTCAAATTTATATTATAACAGGAAATGGAGAGAATTTACAGACCGAAAAAGTTGGTAAATTTAATTTTGCAAACTATAGGAGAAAATCAAATCTTTATACCACAATATTTCCAGGTAATAGTATCTAATAATAAAAATTCTTCTGTTCCAACAGGCCGACCATCAGAGTAGGTCGAAAATACATCACAAGATATAAGATTCTTCTTCTTTGTAATAGCAGACATTGGAGTATGCCCAACAACTTGAAGAAACTTATCTGACTTATATAGTCTCACATCACCATACTGGGGTCTAAGCCATATTGGCGAAAAATCATTCCACATTTCCATCTTTCCCATACTATTAATACAATCTATAACCGTATCTATATCACTGTATTTTGCTCTTGGAATATATCTTTTCACAAAAAAATCCGATACACCACCATGAGAAAATAATACATGGTCAATTCTATGAACGTATTTTATTGGATTATCTTCCGATAGCACCGTCTTTAACTCTATCAATTTCTTTTGCACACTATAAGATGCATATCTACTGTAACCTGATTCTGCCTCGTGCCATACATAACTCAAATCATGATTTCCATAACACCATACTGTATCAGGATATTTTTTAGCGAATTTAATTGCTTCATCATAAGTTGTCTCATAAAGTGCCACATCCAGCTGCTTATCCCAATCATCTGGAATATCCATTAAGCAAACAGCCTTTTGTGCTATTCCTTGATGCATTAATGCCGCTGCCTGCTTAAACATAGCTGGTTTTAAATGTATATCCGGTATTACAAGAACTTTCATAAACAGCATCCCCTCTTTGATAAATTATTCTTTTCATTTTCTTTTCTCCTTCATATACTCTCTCATGTACTGGAGAATAATTTTTTATTGCCTTTTCTTTAAATTCTGTTAAAAAAATACTATCTTAAATCTATCACTTTAACAAATATTTTGAAACACTTCATTTATTATAATATACCATATTACTATAAAAATTAATTTTAATTTACAGGTCAAAATTGAAATATGATGCTAATTTTGATAAAATATTTTTATAAAAAACAGCTGTTTCTATATAAAATAACCGCGAATTTTAGAAAGGAAGTGGTTTCATGCATTATTTAATTTCAGATATTCACGGCGACTTACCTGCATTTCAGAAAATACTTAATAAAATACATTTTCAACCTAAAAAAGATACTCTAATTATCATTGGTGATATACTAGACCGCGATGCATATTCCCTTGAACTGTTATCTTACATATCCCAGTTTCTTAAAACTGGCAGCATGATTCTTTTAAAAGGCAATCATGAAATGTATGCTTTACGTTATCTGTCTGGTAATCTTTCTGGAACTATGTGGGATGCATTTGGCGGTGAAACAACTAGACGTCAGGTAGATGTGCTCATGCCATCTACACAAAGTACGTTAAGGAGATTTTTAGAATGTCTTCCTTTTTTCTTAACAATAGATACTCCTGCGTTCGGAAAATCTATTCTTGTTCATTCAGGACTTGACCAAAAACATCTTATTTTTCAAAAAACAGATACCAATACTGTTATTGATGTTATCAGTTCTATAGAAGCTGCTTACCATGCCGACGCCTCCCATTTTCTAACTAGGACAGATATCCTTGATCTGCCAGATACTACCCTAGAGGCTCTTGACCATTACATTATCTTTGGACATTTTCCAACTTTCCACCTGAATGGAGGCAAAAGAAGTGAAGCATTCATTACTCCTTATTATATGGATATTGATTGTGGTAGCGGCTATCGAGAGGATGGCGGATGGCTGTGTTGCTACTGTATAGAGAACGATGAATTTTTTTATGTGTAAAATTATTTTATAATTTTTATCAAACAAAATCAAAAAACAGTAATATCATTTTATCTTTTCTAATAATATAAACATTGGAGGTCTAATACTCATGGCTACTGAAAATATTTTAACTAAATTTATCACAGCTCAACAAGAAGATTTTAATATGGCATTATCTGAGACAAATTCTTTTGTGGGGAGCTTGATGAAAAAACGATAGAAATTTCTGTTTAATCCATCATAAAAGTGAAATCCTAGACAATTCAATTACCGAAGACTCCCGCTTAACCGCCCAGCAGACGCATTTCTTTCTGCTGGGTAGTTCTATATAATTTTTGAGAATTCTGATTAGATTTTCTTACTCCTTTAAGTCGGGATAAATTTCTTCAATGATTTCCTGTACATGCTTAACAGGAATAATTTTACAAGAAATGTCCCGTTTTAATTCTTCATCCAGTTTATTATAGTTTTGTAGTGGAATAAATACTTTTTTACATCCACAGATTTTAGCAGCAAATATTTTTTCAGGAATACCACCAACTTCAAAAACACCTCCCATGATATCAATCTCGCCAGTAAAGGCCACATCATAATCTTCTTTTGTTAAGGGGCGTCCTAATGCAGCACTTAACATAGACATTAGAATAGCTGTACCACCTGAAGAACCAGATTTTAAAATAGCTGCTTCACTAAAATGAATATGAACTACCTGTTTATGAAACAATTTAGGATACTTTTTTTCAAGAAGAAGTAAGCAACTTCTACAGACTGCCTGACGGATTCTTTGACATGCCCAGTAATATAAAAAGAATCATCAAGCGGTTCTAATGGCATCAAAACTGTCTCGACGGCAAGACAACGTCCACCGTTTCTATTTACGGTGAGTGCCCGTGCAATGCCTGGCAGCCCTTTGACAAATGGAAAGTTTCCTTCACACCATTCCTTAGTATAAATCTTTTTATTTAAATTTAAGTTCTGCAAAATCATATCTATATAATCTATGTAAACTGCAAAATTTTCATAAATATCTTCTGCAACAAGATTTCTGATAAGTAATTCCATATGATGCTTAAGTTCTCTGACTCCAGTAGAATGACAGTAGTTCAAAATAATATGTCGGATTGCATCTTCTGAAAAATAAAGAGTTTTTTGTGGAATATTGAAATTCTTTAAAAGTTTGGGAAGAATATAATTTTTTCCAATAATAATTTTTTCGTCTACTATGTAATCATACATAGGGATAATACATTGAAATCTATTTAAAATCGAGTCAGGTATATTTTGCAAGCTATTTGCGGTAGCAATAAAAATTGTATTTGAGGTAGGTAGAGGACATTCAAGAAACTTGTCTTCAAATGTTCCGGTAAGTAACTGATAAAAACAGTTCATCGGGTTGCCTTCGCTCGATATCTGCTCGACCTTGTCCAATTCATCCAAGAAACAGAGAATTTCGGAAGTACCATATTTATAAAAACTTTTCCAGAAGCATCCAATAGAAGCGGAATCATAGCTACTGTCGAGCCCTTCCAATTCCAAAGTAGTTGACATAGCATTCATCGGAATAATTTCCATAGGAATCTGGCAATTTCTTGCTATACATTCGGCAAGTGCAGTTTTTCCAATACCAGGAGGGCCTACTAATAATATGTTAAAGCCGCGGATTCCTGCTCTTTCATTAGAAATAAGAAAATCAGCAAGGATTTTTTTTGGTATTTCCATACCATACAATGTTTCTTCAAGTGCTTGTTCAAACAATTCTGGCTGTAAAGGCTTTCTTTGTGAACAGATTGGGGAAACATTTAGGATATATTTTAATTTTTTTAAAGCATGTTTATCTCTATCTTCTACTTCCTCAAATAATTCTTCAATAGAACGTTGAATTTCTACTGGAAAAGAGCGTTTTGTTAAAGCATAAAGTAACGATAAGTCATCTGCAGAAGAAAAGCGGTAGGCAATTCCCTGGTTCTCTTCATAAACATTCAATTTTTGGCGTTTAAGAATTGCCTTTTGTTTTTTTGAATCGAGTCTGAAAAAGTTTCGTATTTTTAAAACCTGCTCCGTTATATCTATCTTATATAAATCTTTAAAGATTTCATCTTCATTCTCTCGCAACATACAAAGAATAACTGCATCCTGAGTATAATCTCCAATAGCCAGAGCATAAATCGTTAATATTTCTCCAACACGGATTTTCTCGGTCGCTTCACTACTATGGACGGTTTTATTCATAAAATACATATGACATGAAGTATCATCATCTAAAAAAATGATGATTCTGTTTAAATTATTTTCATATCGTGCAAAAGCTCCTTGGATTTTGAAAAACCTTTTATGAAATTCTTTATATTCAGCACTATTCTTATCTTTGGGAATAATGGAAATATTCAAATGAAAACGTCCTAAGTTTTCTTCCTGATTCATGAAGTCCTCTGCCAGAGTAATAGTTTTTTGAAGATCATATTGTGTGTCGTGATTGTATACATCAGTAGTTGCCATTATTCTTCCTCCATTTCTTTATGTGTTTCTTCAAAAGCGACTTTCAAGCTATCTACAAGCATGTAGCCAATTTGTTTAGTAATCTGTTGTGCTCTTTTTTTGTCCATTATGTGTACCTCCATTATTTTTTTGATTTACCTTGAATATTCTGTATAATTAAGGATATACACTAATTTTTTTTATGACTTTTTTAAAAAAGAAGTTGAAAAACAAACAGCTAAATATATGGCAAAAAGTTATTTAAAGTAATATTTTTTGTTTATAGAAAAAAATTTATATCTGATGCTGCTCAATATACGTTGAATATATTGTTTTAGTGTAAAAAAGACAATCCTCCCAATATGCTAGTATAAAAATACAAGATATATTATGTGTAGTACAAATAAAGAACAATAACACGAGGAGGGAAAGAAATATGTATGCGGTTTATAATCCAACGAATAATATATTTTTTGTAAAAAATATCCTTACAGGCGAAACTCATAAAATTGGAAACAAATATCAATTCCTTTGTAAAATTGCATATAGATTTTCATATAAAGGTGATATGAGGTATGAAGGAAACTGGATTCTGGATAATAGTCAGCTTGCCTTTAATGAAAATGATTTACAATGTGAAGAAGAATTTAATAGAGAACTTTATATTAAAGAATATAAGTATACACAAAGAAAATATGTTTATGTAGATGGATTAGACCGTATTTTAAATCCCAGAGATTTTTTAAAGGATATAATGCATTATTATATGCTTTATGGACATCCATTTTATTGGCCGAATGAATATAAATCTAATAGATCTAATAGAGAATATCAAGGCAGAAAATCGCACACTGGCTATTCATGGAGAGGGAAAAATCGCTCTAATTTAAAATGGAAAAAGCAGCAAAATGATATGTTAAAAAAAGACTTAGGCACCAGAGAATACCATTTTAAACGAGTTGGAGATGGAAAAGAATTTGAATTGAGTTGGGATTTTGACAGACCATATTCAGGAAACTGGAAGTCACAATATAAGTGTAATAAACAATATAATATACATACTTCGGTGAAAAATACAGCTAGTATTCGAAGGAGATATGATGATGAGTTTTTAAAGGATGAAATTGATTATATGTTAGAGATGGATTTTCTTTCTTATGAAACCGAAAATTAAAGATGAAATATAGTTTTACTGAAAAAGCAAATAAAAAATGATTATGTAAAACAAATTAGATATAAAAAAGTCAGGATATTGTAGTAGAACAAAATATGTAATAGTAAGATATCCTGACAAAAAATAGAAATCATTTATTCTTAATATGGTAATAGTCTAAATACTGATTAAGTGTATTCAGTAATTTATCCAATGAGGTTTTCATTTTTATGAGTAATATCTGTGGGGTATTGAAAATCATATTAATAAATTCTTCAGTTCCTTCAGGTGATTTTAGAGTATCGACCATGACAGTGATAGCACCATTGTTACTTTCAAAATATTTTTCAAAATCAAGTTTAGTGTTGTGGCTTTCAGCATATTTATTAAGGCAATAAAAATGGTGAGGATTGAAGAGAATATCTATAGTCATTACATGTTCTTTTAAATCGTCGCCACATTCATAAATACATAAACAAAATTCTACTAAGTCATGATAAATATCTCTCATTTCATTTACAATTTGAAGAATATCTGAGGTATATCTGTTATCCCTGTCTATAAAAGATTGAATGTTAAGAAGTTTTTTATCAATAATTTCAAAGTTGGGTTCTTCTGTAAAAAAATTAATTGGTGAATTTGAATTTACATATACATAATTTATAAATTCTGCAAGCTCTTTTTCAAAAAGATATGTAGATTTGGATAATGGTAAATCTGATTTTGATTTAAGAGGCACTTCGTTTTCTTCCTGTAATAAAGATTTTTTATTGGAGAAAGCTGCGGTTAAAAGTTCCTCAATAAGATTATCTAATAGTTGTTCAGTTTTAATATCGGCATCTTCGGAGTTTTCTAAAATAGAAACTGATTCAGGAAGTTCCGAGGTGAATTTAGAGGTATCAATATTGTAATTTGATAATATGTCCAATAGATTATATAGTGAACGATAATCCGATATTTGTTGTGTAGAAAGATTTTCGAAAATCTTTCTACACATATCTAAATTTAGATTTTGTGGTTGAGGAATTCGAGAACCATTCATCCATTCTAAAAAAGATCTTCTACTGGAAGAAAAAGAGGTTCCTGTAATTTTTTCACGAATTATGTTCATATAATCACTAAATGCTGCTTTTGTGGAATATGGACTGTAATCATATAAAATACATAACAAGTCTGAAATGCCAATCTGGGAAATGGTAAACATAGTAATCACCTCGCTTTTATTTATTATTATACACAATTTTATATATAGGTTCAATGGCTTAAGCAGAAATATCGTTATACAGACGGTTTATAAATGTATCAATGTATCGCTTATAATAATGGTCAGTTATAAATGAGATGAAGTTTTACATATAAGAAAAGGAGACAAGCAGAGTGAATTTGCAAGATTATGAACGAAAACGACAGAAAAAGAATATTAACAAAAGAGAGGAGAGGATTCGTTCAGAGATAAATGAAATAAAAAAAGAATTGTTGCAAATAGAAAAAGATATTACTTCTTTGAAAGAAGTAACTAAAGAAGTGGAAAAATTGGGGATAAATTCAATGAAATATTATGATATAGGTGATAGAGTTTTGTTTGGAAACTATCGGTGGGATGAAGATGGGACAGTTCATCCTATCGAATGGAAAATCTTAAAAAAAGAAGAAAATAAAGTCTTACTCCTCAGTAAATATATACTGGATGTAAAACCTTATAATAAAAAAGAAGAAAAAGTAACATGGGAAACAAGTAGCATTCGCAGGTGGTTAAATTATTGGTTTTATAGAACTGCATTTAATGAGACAGAGCGAAAGAAAATAGAGAAGATGTTGGTGAAAGCAGAGGATAATCACGAGTGTAGAACAAGTGCGGGAAACGATACAATGGATAGAATATTTCTTTTGAGCATTAATGAAGTGAAAAAACTTTTACCTACAGATGAAAGTAGGCAAGCAAAAGGTAGTGAATATGCAGAAATGAAGGGACTTTATGCTAAAACAGAGCAAAGCATAGAAGATGACGATTTTTGTTGTTCTATAGTATTTATTAAAAGAGAAGCTGAATGGCATCTACGTTCACCAGGTATAAGAGAAAATAAGAATGCCAGGGTAACGTTTGAAGGTGGAATAAACCGTTTGGGGGATAGTGTTGCGGATGACTGTATAGGAGTACGTCCAGTGCTATGGATAAATTTAGAAAAATAAATTTGAATTTATACAGTAGATAGTGGTGAAGTGTTTAGTTTTTATAGTATTTATAGGAGAAAAAGATGGAACGAATAAAAAAATATGAGTCTTTATTAGGCAAATGGAAAGTAAAAAGAAAATTAGGGGAAGATGATTTAAGTGCGGTTTATGAAGTAGAAAGCGAACAGTTTGGATATATAAGCAAAAATGCTGTAAAGCTAATCACTTTTAAGAATGAAGAAATAAGTGAGGGGATGAAAGAGGCTGTTATCCTCACAAAATTGCAGGGAAGAGAACATATATTAACAATGTATGATGTATTTCAATTTCAGAAGGAAGATACAACAAACATTGTTGTGAGGATGGAATTACTTACAAGTTTAGAAGAATATACAAAGAACAGGAGCGTAGATTCTAATTTTGTAGTAAAAATGGGAATTGATTTATGTAAGGCTTTGGAAATATGTGAATCCCAAAAAATTCTTCATCAGGATATAAACCCAAGTAACATTTTTATTAATAAAGATGGGCCATTTAAATTAGGAGGATTTTATTTAGCACGCGAAGCTGACTCATACTTATTAAATGATGAAGAATTTGAATCTGCATATATGCCTCCGGAAATGTTTAAAAAAGGAATGAAAATTGATAAGACAGTAGATATTTATAGTTTGGGAATGGTAATGTATCAATTACTAAATGGTGGAGAACTCCCCCTTATGTGTAGAAATCAAATAGTGGTGCAGGATGCAATGGGAGAGAGAATATTTGCTCCAGAAGATAGATATGAAAGAGTATGGGAGGTGATAGAAAAAGCGTGTCATTTTGAAAAAGAACAGCGGTATCAGAGTGCAATGGAGATGAGGAAAGAATTAGAAAAAATAGAAATTGAAGAAAAAGTAAATTTAAAGAATATTCACGATATAGAAGCAATAAAAAGTGATATAAGGTGGATGAAAAGAAATATTCAATATTTGAAAAATATAAAGCAGGATATTGAAGAAGGGAGAAAGCATTTTTGATAAATTAATAGGTATACTAAGTAAAGCAGCCAACGTAAAAATAAATTTGCATTGGCTGCTTTGTTTTACCCACTAAAAAACAATTCTCCGCTTTTGCAATGTTATTTTTATATTGTAACTAGAAATCTTAGGAAAGGAGGCTGGATGCTGTTATGGGTAGGGAATATATGATAAAAGTAAAAATATAGGAGATATAGTTTGGCTCAAAAAAGTGTTTTAAAAATTTATGATAAATATTTTAGGAGAAGAAATATAGAAAACAGGAGTGTATTTTGCGGTAGTGTAAATTATTCTGTGTAAACCTCTCAGATTGATGATAAAATCATAGGTTTATAGAATACAAAAATATAATGTAATGGGCTGAATGGCATACTTTGCTATTCAGCCTGTTGTTTATTTAGTAGCATGGATTCTATTGCATGTCAAGGGTGCCCGAGAAAATCGGGTGTTTATTTACCCTTGATATGCGATTGAATCTGTGCTTAATCGATATCCTCTGGCTGGATCCGATCCCCAAAATAAATGCATAACTGATCCAGTGTCAGACCCCAGTCCCAAGCCTTTCCGGTCCATTTTT
>OFMX01000168.1_pt1 | contig 67865 bp, 67 predicted proteins | sample 1541901 | NCBI WGS metagenome assembly OFMX01 (sample SAMN04209222, study PRJEB22552) | human gut metagenome | biome: gut; material: feces | host: Homo sapiens | place: USA: Oklahoma | reverse complement strand
TTTTTGATACCGAAGAGTGGGCGGAAAAGATCCGCTCACAGTCGCAGACGATTTATTCAGAGGTTCCTTAGTTCAGTGCATTGGCAGCCTGGAAAGCAGCATCCAAACGCTCAATGATCTCGTCCACAGTCACAGTACCAACGTAGTACTCCTGCAGCAGACGACCCTGCTCGTCGGTAACGGAGGAGGGCAGAACCAGATCCTGATAGGCGCGTCCAGCAGCAACATAGGCGGAGGCATCAGCAACCCAGGAATATGCCTCATAGTCGTGGCAGTCAGCCAGAGGATTGAAAGAGCATGCCTGGAACAGTGCAGAAGAATCCTTGGCATCCAGCACATAGTTTGCAAACTTCAGCGCCAGATCCAGTTCCTTGCTGTCAGGATGTACGCCCAGAGTAGTGGAAGTGGACAGGTTGACACGGGTGCAGTTGGGATCCTCGTTGATGGGCAGCGCAAAGACGCCCAGCTCCATGTCGGGATTGGTGGTCATAATGGTATTGGAAGCCCAGGTGCCCTGAACGAACATGGCAGCCTTGCCGAGGGCAAAGTCAGCAGCGCCGGCTTCGGATCCCTCTTCCATGGCGCGGTCGGTACCGTTGGCCATGATCAGGTCGATGACATCAAAGATCTCGCGAACTTCTTCGTAGGAACCTTTGTCCTTGTACATCCGCTCCAGCCAGTCGTTCAGCTTGCCGGAAACGATGTCGCCCAAAGTCAGGCCGGTCATCAGCTGGGGTACCCACTGCTCTTGGAACGCCAGCATGAAGGGGGTATAGCCCTTCGCTTTCAGGGTTTCGCAGATGCTCTCCAAATCAGACAGTGTATCAGGCGCCTTCAGGCCGCACTCTTCAAAGATGGCCTTGTTGTAAAGGACGCCCCATGCCTGGCTCTCGATCGGGACTGCCAGCAGCTTGCCGTCGATGGTAACGGTTTCCTTGACGTTATCGAAAATAACGTCTGCCAGCGGCTCACCGGACAGATCATACAGGTAACCTGCGTCGTTGTAGGTAGCCAGATTGTTGCAGTGCAGTGTGTACAGATCGGGAGCATCGTCACCGCTCAGACGAGCCTGCAGGATGCTCTCGTACTGATCGGAGCTGGGCATTTCCAGATTGACGGTGACCTTAATGTTCTCTTCGGCCAGCATCTTCTCTTCAAATTGCTTTACATACGTTTCCCATTGATCCATATACTGCGGGAAGCTCATCATGATGTTCAGTTCTGCTTCACGGGGTTCCTCATTGGTAGCGCCGGAATTCTGTACAGCGGGCTTGGTCTCACCGCCAGCAGCTTCCGTACTCTCAGCCTGCTTGCTGCCACATGCAGCCATGGAAAAAAACATGCACAGAGCCAGTATAATTGCCAATAACTTCTTCATTGTTGTTCCTCCTCATAATGTGTTTGGTGGATTTGCTACAATGACAGTATAACAGAAGTGAAAGAAAATAGCATTTTCACCTAAGGAGTTGTTGTTTTGTCTTTTTTTAAACTCTCACGAACCTCTCCCGGCGTTTTGCCAAAATGTTTCTTAAAGGTTTTGTAAAAATGTGCCAAATCAAAATATCCGACCATGGCACCTACGTCTTTCAGCGGCGTATCAAATTCCACGATTAATTCATATGCTCGTTTCATGCGGAGGGAGGTCACATATTCCGAAAAACCTTCTTTCCGATCCGCCTTAAACGCTTTGCTTAAGTATTCCTTCGTAACATGAAATTCATCTGCTGTTTGCTCCAGCGTTACACCATGTATGTAGCATCCCTGAATATATCTGCATACCGCATAAATATTCAGTCTGCTCCGTTGTTGCTGTTGCTTTTCAAGATAGCGCATTACACTACAGTAGAGGTCTTGAATAAAGTCTATCATCTGCCTCAGCGTATTATCCCGACTGAATACAAACGTCGGGCCCTTGGCACCAAACACATCTTCTCTATTTGCACCAACAGAATCGATATGCTTTTGCAGCGCAAATAGCATTGCATAATATATACCGATCATAACGGCGGTAGGAGGCTGTTCTCCTTCATGTTTACTGGCCACATTATAGAGCTGTGCCATTTGCTGACGGACAATCTCATAGTTTCCCACTTTCAGAGCTGTTTCCAGTTTGCTGCGTATGTCGTAGTATTCTCTCTCCCACCCATCTGCAAAAAAGCCTGCCTCCATGACCGCCTTCGGTCTGACTATTTCTTCCTGATTCAGGATTTCTATGCACCGCTGCAACTGCTGATTCAATTCCTGCGCTTTGATAGGTTTCAGAAGGTAATCTGTTACACCTAATTTCAAGGCACTCCGAACATAAGCAAAATCATCATAGCCGCTGATAATCAGAATTGGGATCTGAAAGCCCTCAGAACGCAGTTTCTGCACCAGTTCAATACCTCCGATTCGTGGCATCCGTACGTCTGTAATTACGATGTCCGGAAGCACTTTTCGAATCAGTTCCAAGCCTGTTTCACCGTCTGCGGCTTCACCGACCACTTTCAGCCCAAGCCGGTCCCATTGCGCCAGCTTTATAATGACGCCGCGGGTCCAGGGCTCGTCGTCAATAATCACTACTTTTCTTGCCATGTTCATTTCCTCTCTTCGTACAGAGCCGGCATCCGCACACTGACGGTGGTGCCCGTTTCGGGACTGCTGTCGATCGATACGCCATGTCCTTCTTTTGCGCTCCGCAGTTTGATCCTGGCGTGGACGTTCGCCAGACCGATATGGGAGCCGGAGTTCAGTGCCTTGACGGTATCCAGCTCGATCTTCTCTCTGATCTGCGCAAGGCGCTCCGAATCAAATCCGATTCCGTTATCCTTGATGCAGATCAGCAGATCTCCCTCCGGCGTGGTATGGCTTTCCACCGTCAGGAGCCAGTCGCCGGCTTTGTTCAGCAGGCCGTGCTCAAAGCTGTTTTCCGCCAGAGGCTGCAGGATCAGTTTGGGTATCAGGCATTTCCGTGTGTCCGGTTCCAGCTCCAGCTTCAGCTGAACCTTTCCGCCAAAACGCTCATTCTGGATCATGACATAGCTTTTCAGATATTCCACCTCTTCTTCCAGGCACACCATTTCTTTGGAAAAATTCAGGGAATAGCGCAGGATATCACTCAGCGCCAGCGTGACGGAATAAACCTCCGGCGCATCCTTCTCCAATGCCATGCCGCCGATGACCTGAAGGGTATTGTACATGAAATGCGGATTGATCTGCGCCTGAAGTGCCCGCAACTGAGCATTTCGCTTTTCCAGTTTCGCTTGATACTGCTGAGCGATCAGTTCCTTGTTCCGGGTAATCATGTGGTTAAAGCTATCCTGCAGGATGCCGATCTCGTCTTCTCTGCTCTCCAGGGTACTGCCAGAGTATTCGTTTAGCGTAATGGTCTTCATTTCCTCGGACAGATCCCGAATGGGTCTGCTGATCGCTTTTGAGTACACAACAGAGCAGACGACGCTGGCCAGGACGGCGATGATCGCCACAAAAATACTGCTCGCCACCGTTGGGAACAGTGCGTCCACGATGGTCTGATTGGGGATGGTCAGGAGAATCTGCATTTTCCCGCCGCTGACAGACCGGTAAAACCAGAACTGGTCATCGTAGGAAGCCTCCTTGCGATCTCCTTCCGCAAGCTCCCTGCGAATTCCCTCTACCAGACCTGTATCCATGTTCCAGTCCGTGCCATAGTCTGCGACCATCACTTCATTCTGGTCGTTGAACACCAGGATCGTCTCTTCGGGAACGGTTTTTATTTCATCCAGTATGCCCTCCAGGTGATAGGGGCGCAGATGAAATACCACCAGGGCGATCGGCTGCTTGTCATCGAACCGGTGGATTTGATGGCAGGCCAGGATCTCATTTCCGCTGCGCAGAAACGCCTGATTGGATTGCAGTGCATCCCCGCGCTGTTCCCACTGTGTCAGACGCTCCCCGCTTTCATCGACCCTTGCTCCGGAGCGTTCCGCGATCAGCACTTCATTTTCCGCCATATTGAACAATTCGATGGAATTGATGTTGCTGTCCATGCTGATGACCGTATTCATAACCGTAATGATGCGCCACCGGGCAGAGTAATCCAGACTTCCATCCTGCGTACACCAGCGGAGGATGTCCGCCTTTACATCCTTGTCCACCTCAAATTCATAAAATCGATCCATCATATCACTATTTTCTACCGCCAGTCGGTCCTGCAGCCAACCACTGCTCATCCGATGGTCATAAATCAACTGATCCCGCATGGTCTTATATGTAATCGTGATTGCTACAATTGAGACCAACAGAATTGGGATTAGGGTAAATGCAAGCATGGAAACCAAGATCTTTTTGCGGATCGAAATATTCCGAAATCGTGTCATTGCACAAATCACCTCTGCTTCATTTGCCATTATATAGGTATTATATCACAATTTCTCCACATTTCCACACCAAGTTCCATTGAGACGAGATTTGTCAAGGGGGATTTCTGCAAGAGTTACACATTCTTAAAAACAGCAATGGCAGGAGGGGAACATCCATCCTGCCATTACTGTTTTGTAACAAATTATAAATTAAGCAAACACATCCCGCAAGAATTAGAAAAAGAATCTGTAGCAGAATATGTCGTCCGATATAACAGAGTATCGGCATGTCAAAGCCGATATTTGTTATGACTGGGATATTCCTCACTGATATCCAAAGATTGGACATATGAAACACCTACCCAATCCCAATGCTGCAGAAAATTCTGGAATAAATGTCATTCCTACGTAGCAATGGAAAACCGTTTAGATTTTACGAGATACGATTTTTTCGTCCCAACTTTGCCGCTCGCAACATATAACATGATTTGCGCGGCTGTATTCCATAGAAATTCCGTTTCCCAAAGCAGATCAAAACAGGTTAAAAAACTGACATAAATATCAAAAGAATCCTTGACATGGTATCAAACTTTGTGCTACAATGACAATACTTAAGCGGTTAAGTAATTAAGTGACCGCCGAAAGTAAGTATACTATATATTTCAGGAGGGAAAATTATGAAAAAGTCACTGACAAGAGTGCTGCTTGCTTGCCTGCTGGTTCTGACCGTGGTTTTTGCCTGCGGCTGCAGCAACACACCCGATCCTTCCGCATCTAATTGGAAGGTCACGTTCTATGAGGGCGATGGAACGACTGTGCTGCAGGAAGTGGAAGTTGCTGACGGAGAACCTGTGGCAATGCCCGAACTGACAAAGGAAGGCTATATTATCGAAGGCTACTACGCGACCCCTGCTCTGAAAGTTGAGTTTGATGTTACTCAGCCTATTACGGAAGATACTGCCATTTTTGTAGCGTGGCAGTCGAGCGTTGTGGATGAGCGCCCCTGGATGTTGGCAGGTTCTCTGGCTGGCTATCCTGATAATGCTTGGGGTAAAATCTGGCCCCAGAATGACTACCTCTTGCAGCCCATGGAAGGTGAGTTCAATACCTTCTACATTGATGTAAACCTGTATGCTGGCGATGCTTTTAAGATCGCCGTCATTGGTGAGGGCTATGTTTGGGATAACGACAACAGTATCGATGCCAGTCATTTGGCAAATAAGACCGAATCCGCCGTCCTGTGCAGCGGCGAAAACGCCTTTGATTCTGGGGCTAACATTGAGGTCCTGGAAGATGGTAAGTATCGTCTAATTCTGAAAACTGATGCCGAGACCCTGTCTCTGTGCTCCTTGTCCTATGAGCGGCTGGGCGATGCAGATGAAAAGCCTGTTGCAGAGCTTTCCTATGATATGAAGCTGTGGGCCTCTTTCAATGACTGGTCCGGTCAGGATATGCAGCGTAATGGCGACGATTTGATCTGGTGGTGCGAAGCCGATGTTCCCGCTGGCGGCGGTGAGTTCGGAATTAAGAATGCAGCGATGGATGGCTGGTACTCTAGTGAGAACAACTCCAAGAACATCGTTCTGGAGGAAGGCCACTACATGTTCTTCATTGAACTGGAAGTCGTTGACGGCAAGCCTGTTCTGAAGGACGAGATCATTGCGGAAGAACCTGCGTACTATGTTGTCGGTACCTGTGGCAATGCCGGTTGGGCTGCGGATGCCAATGCCGAGAATACTGCTTACAAGATGACCGAGCAGGACAGCAAGTACGTGCTGACCGTCACCTTCACCGAGGATGAGACCGTTGACTGGGCAGAGAATAAGGTTGCCTTCAAGGTCGCATACGGCTGCGGCGGCAAGGTTGCCAACGAGAACTGGTTCGGTGCTGAAGGCATGGACAATGTTACTGTTGATCCTGGTACTTATACCATTACCTTTGATCCCGCGACTGGTGCTGTTACTGTAGAGTAGTATGGACCGAACGTGCCGGTGGGTTTCCCATCGGCACGCTTTTCTTAGTCTGTTAAACTCGAATATGATGATTTGTGGGTGTTTCATCTCTGGAGATAGCCTTCAGTGCGGCATCAACAGCCGCCTGGGCATAAGCACCGTAATCCAGTGTAGGATTTGTCAAGAGAGCTGTATCGGCATCTAGAGATATGCTTGCGACGGCATCGGCATCCACCACTGCATCAAAGCAATCAAGCAGATACACCTTGTAATCTCGACTTTTGATTTCGTCACATACAAGGATTACCTTACTGCATCCGTACTGCTCCATTGCTTGCTGCCGAATCTTCATAGCATCGAAAGTGACACAGTAGAACAGATCATTTTGAATTTGTCCATCCAGATATAGTAAAGGAACAAAACTGTTGTCACCCAGTATTCTGAAATCATCTTCTGAAATATCAATGGCAAAAACCGCGTCCACATTGGTCACCTGCTGTTTCAGACATTTTCCGGTGAGCAGAACCAAATGGTAGCCAGCCGTTTCGGCCTCCTCCGCTAAGGCTTGGAGCAATCTCTGCTTGTGGGTGCTGTTCCCAATGTGGGGAACATAGACACCAAAGTTGTTGGTCTTACCCGTAGCCAACGCTCTTGCGCTGGCGCTGGATACATAGCCAACCATGTTTGCCACATGCAGGATTCGCTTCTTGGTATCTGCGCTTATGGACTGATTAGGCACATCGTTCAGGACATAGGAAACGGTTGCACTGGATACCCCACACTCTTTTGCTATATCCTTCATTGTGTACTTCTTTTTCATAGAATTATCTTAACACATCCGAATAGAGCTGTCAAGCGAGGTAAAATATGCTGAATTTATGTGTTTCCCATATTCCCGGAACGGTAGATGCCTGCCCTATTAACGGCCAGATGCATCTGCGTTTTCGGGTACAGAAGGGAATGATTGTTTCTTCCAAACTGATTTACAATTGCGACAAAAATATGTGGCACAAGTTCCGAGACGAGGCAGAAATGAAAATCACACATACAGATTCTGAACTAGAATATTATAGTGTGACCATCCCTTTGACGGACACCCGCTTTTCCTATATATTTGAGCTAACCTGTACGGATGGGAAGATCCGATACCTTTCTGAAGAAGGATTGACTGATTCCTATGACCACACACTGGGATATTTCAGCTTCTTCCAGTACACATCCCAGTTTGCCTGTGATACCATGACGGTGCCAGAGTGGGTCAAGACTGCCTGCTGCTACCAAATTTTTCCTGAGCGATTCGCTGTTGGTGATTCCGATAAGGATTTCAGCTATGTGAACACCCGATGGGGTGTAAAACCGACCCCAAAAAGTTTTTATGGCGGTGACCTTATCGGCATTCGGGAGCATTTGGATTATCTGGTGGATCTGGGTGTCAATGTGCTTTACATGACCCCGGTGTTCTGCTCTCCCACAAACCATAAATATGAGATTACAGACTACGAGACTGTCGATCCAGCCTTTGGCGGAAATGAAGCCCTGAAATCCTTGATCGAAGACGCTCACAAGTTGGGCATAAGGGTTATGCTGGACGGAGTGTTTAATCACTGTTCGTGCCGGCATCCGTTCTTCCTGGATGCGCAGAAAAAAGGCAAGAAGTCCCCCTATTATGACTGGTTCTTCTGGAAAGAGGATGGGAGTTATCTGACCTTTGGCGGTGTCAAAGCCATGCCGAAGCTGAATACCGGGAACCCTGAAGTCATCCGTTATTTCTCAGATGTAGCTGTCATGTGGATGCGTGACTACGGTGCAGACAGCTGGCGGCTGGATGTTTCTGATGAAATCTCCCATAAGTTCCTCCGCGCATTCCGGGATGCAGTTATGGCGCAGAACCCGGAAGCCATTATTATTGGAGAGGACTGGCACAGAGCGGTTCGTTACTTGAATGGCGATGAGTACGATGGTATTATGAACTACGGTGTGACGAAAGCGTGTCTGGATCTGCTGGCATTTCATACCATCGACAGCAGACTATTCCGTGACAGGATCGTGCGTCTGTACCATACTTACAGCATTGCAGCCAATCAGAAGATGCTGAATCTTTTGGACAGCCATGACACCGACCGTTTCCTGACCCGGGTAAAGGGAGATGCCGGGCGGTTCCGTACTGCAGCGGCTATCATGTTCTTCAATCCCGGCATTCCCTGCGTCTACTATGGTGATGAGATTGGCATGGAGGGTGGTTACGATCCCGACTGCCGTCGTACCTTTGAGTGGAATGAGGAAAACTGGGACAAGGATACTCGAAACCTGATCAAGCAGTTGATGAAGCTGAAAAAGGGGCCTGCATTGTCGGATGGTGACTTTGGCGTTGAAGAGAAGGATGGGATCATTACATTTACCCGTTCTGCGGACAAGCAAACTATAAAGCTCCGCGTAAACGGCACTCCCAGAGTAAACAAAGGCCTGGAAGCCTATGGATTTGAAATCATCATGTGACAGGAGGAAAGGATAATGAAAAAGATAATTTCTGCTGTGTTGGTGCTAACTATGATGCTGGCGTTGCTCTCCGGCTGCGGTGATAACAGCGCTTCCGAAAACAATGTGGAGACCTCCGATCTGTATGAGCAGGTCATGGCCCGCTTCGATGGAGAGCTGGAGGAAGGCGCTGTTATTAAGGTTCTGGAAAACGACACCGCCGTGGAGTTGGGCTATGTGGATCAGCTGATCAATGCTTTCAACGAAGCATATAAGGACAAGGGAATCTCGGCTGAGCGTATGAACATTGACCAGTATTCCGACCTTGCCACCGACGGCCCCTATGGCTACGGCCCCGACGTGTGGTATCAGGCCAACGACATTCTCATGAAGTACGCCGATAATCAGCACCTGCTGCCCTTGCCCATCTATGACATGGAATGCTACGAACAGATCCCTCAGAACGCATGGAATGCCTACGCCACCGATATAAACGGCGAGACCTTCTACTGTGGCATTCCGCTAAATGTCCAGTCCGGTATGCTCTACTATATCGAATCCATGCTCCCGGAAAACTGGGAAACAGAGTGGGATATCAATAGCAATGGCACCCCTGATTTTTTTGAGACCTATACTGCGCTTTATGCATATTCCGAGTTGTGTAAAGAGGGCGGCGAAAAAACAAAGTATGGTTATCTGGACGAAACCGTGGACACCTACTTTATGAGCGGCTATCTCTTCACTTATGGCGGCTATATCTTCGGGAACAACGGTACCGATGCCAGCGATATAGGTCTTGCTTCCGGTGAATCCTACAAAGGTGCACGAATGATCCAGCAGTGGGCAGGCCAAATGAACAACACGGAAATACTTGATACTGCCTTCTCGTCCGCTGCTTATCAGTATCTGGCAAATGGCACTATGCTCTGCACCATCACTACCCCCGATGTGTCCCGGATGTTTATCCGCGCCATGGTTTCCACCGGAAACTGGACGGAGGAGGAAGCCGTGGCCGACCTGAAGATGATCACCGTCCCACGTCTGCCTGTCAGCGCCGACCTGACCGCTGACAACTGGCAGGATACCATCACAAATATGGATGAACTGACGGTAGAGATGACCATGATGGGCGGTATCAACGGCTATGGCATCTCTGCCTATACCGATTACCCCAATGCGTCCCTGGCCTTTATTGAGTTTGCCACCTCCTATGAGCAGGCAGTTCTGCGCAATGAATACCTGGGCGTGGCTCCGGCAAGAGCAGACGCAGCGGCAACGATCTCCGAGGCCGACGCAACTGTCGGCATCCTCTTTGACCGCCTGGACCGCGGACTGATCAGCGTCATGCCCGCCATTACCGAGATCGGCCAGCTCTGGACACCTGCCGAATCCTTCCTCATCGACCTGTCCACGGATCCCTACCGTGCAGAACGGGGAGAGGCACAGATGTATGACACCGATGAAAAGATTCAGGCGGGTCTGGCGCGGTTGGTGACCCAAATTCGGGATGCCATTGAGACGCTTGCTTAAGGAGTGATCTTTATGAAACAGAAAATCCAGAATGTGGGAAAGTTCCTGCGCTGGACGCCTTGGCAGGTAAAGCTGTCCATGCTCGTCATGGGCCTGGGGCAGCTCTGCTACGGGCAGATCGTCAAGGGGTTATTCTACTTAGCCTGCTTCGGCTTGATCCTTACCTATTTCATCACAACAGGATTTGCAGATTTTATTGGCTTCTTTACGCTGGGAACCAATGAAGAGAATCTGTGGCTGGGAATCCCAGGCGATAACAGTCTTACGATGTTGATCCTTGGCCTGTTCTCCATCTTTATCCTGATCTTCACGGTGGTACTCTATGTGACCAATGTGAAGGATGCCGTGTATACCGCCCGGCAGGCAGAGCAGGGAAAGTCCATCCACAAATTCCGTCAGACGCTGGAGACAGCGGCAGACGATAAGTTCCACCTGACCGCCCTGACTGCGCCGGTGGTGGGGGTGTCCATCTTCTCCATCCTGCCCATCGTGTTTATGATCCTCATCGCATTTACGGACCTGGGCGGAGACGTGGTCTATCCGAGGTTGGCAAACTGGTCCTTCTCCGCGTGGAAAAAAATTTTGAGCCTTGGCAAGATCGGAAGCACCTTCGTCAAGATTTTAGGCTGGAATGTTGTCTGGGCAATTTGCTCCACGGCGCTTAATTTCATTGTTGGCCTGGGTATGGCGCTGCTGCTAAACAAACGCAACGTCAAGGGCTCCAAATTCTGGCGGGCATTCCCGATTCTGGCCTATGCCATCCCTGGTTTCATCTCCATGCTGGGCTTCAAGTATATGTTCTCCCAGTCCGGACCCATCAACTACTATCTGGATCAGGCGGGGCTCATGCGGATCTTCTTCCTGACCAATGACGCTTCTGCCAAGTGGTGGGCAAGGAGCATTGGCCTGTTCGTGAATATATGGATCTCAGCACCCTCCATCATGCTGATGGCCACGGGTATTCTTTCCAACATCGACACAAACCTCTATGAAGCGGCATCGCTGGACGGTGCCTCCGGCTTTGCGCAGTTCAGGAAGATCACTTTGCCCTTTGTGGTTTTTTCCACCACGCCGGTGCTGATCAGCCAGTTCGTAGGCAACTTCAATAACTTCGGTATTTTCTTCTTCCTCCGGGAGGGCGTCATCTCCAACTATGCGGACTACTTCCTTGCCAGCGACACGGACCTTTTGATCAACTGGCTGTACAAGTTGTCGGTGGACAATAACTACTATTCCATCGGTGCTGCCATCAGCCTGATCATCTTCCTGATTACCGCAAGCCTGTCCCTGATGGTTTACGTCCGCTCCGCAGCCTATAAGCAGGAGGATACGTTCCAATGAAAAAGACGAAATTAACACCCCGCCGCGCTGCGGACAATCTCTTTACTTACCTTGCTTTGATCGTCATGTCGGTGATTTTTCTGTTCCCATGCCTGTGGCTGATTCTGGCATCCCTGTCCAAAACCGGTAGCCTGTATGACTTCAAAGGTTTTTTTCCGCAGGAGTACAGCTTCCAGACCTTCATCGACCTGTTTACCGATGATGTGAACCGCCTCTATCCCTACAAGACATGGTTCTTCAACACCCTGTATGTTGCCGCCTGTAGTGCCCTCTTTGGCACGGTCCTTGTTCTGCTAACTGGCTATGTTATGTCCCGGTTCCGCTTTCAGGGCAGAAACACCATCAAAAAGACCACCTTGGTGCTGGGCATGTTCCCTGGATTTATGGGTATGACGGCAATCTACATCATCATGACCCAGCTGGGGCTTATCAATAAGCTTGAATCTCTGATCTTCTACTATTCCGCCACGGCGCCTCTAGGCTACATGGTGCAGAAGGGCTACTTTGATTCCATTCCCAACACCATCTTCGAAGCGGCGAGACTGGATGGTGCCACCAACTTGCAGGTATTTACCAAAGTGACACTGCCGTTGAGTAAATCTATGTTGGTTTACACGGTGCTGACGCAGTTTGCATGGCCATGGAGCGATGTGCTGCTGCCGAAACTGCTGCTGAAAGACAGGAATATGTGGACAGTGGCCGTGGGTCTGTTCAACCTGCCGGAGACACACTTCTCCCGTTTTGCTGCGGGCTCTGTATTTATCGCAATTCCCATCGTCATCCTTTACTTCTGTTTGGTCAAGCATATTGTCAACGGCCTGACTGCCGGATCTGTTAAAGGATAACGCTTGCGTTACGCTTTTTGTTTACAAGCAAAGATGAATATGAGTTGAAAATCCCATAGAACCCGATACTACCCTTTGCACTAGAACTTCTCTAAGTGTGCCAGCAGATCAACAATAAGTAATCACACTGGCGCTGTGGACATATCTTTATTACGCCGTCCACTTTACCGGTGAAAATAAAGATAGGAGGACCAACTTATGAGAACGAACAAACAAAAGCAGATTAGCTATTCTTTGTTGGGAGTGTTGCTGGCATTGCTGTTTGTATTCTCGTCGGTATCTGTGTTGCCAATTCAGGCGCAGGCGACTACGAGAACAACTGACGGTAGTGTAGGTAACTACTCCAGCATGTCCACGGATGTAATCTATCAGATTGTTACAGACCGTTTCGTAGATGGCGATTCCACCAATAATGCAACGGGGGATTTTCTGCAAATCAGCCCCTAATCAATACTGTATCTGCTCGTGCCGATGGCAGCACAAATTATCCGTATGTTGCACTTGATCGCACAAATTGGACTATTTTGGCAACACACACCTCCAGTGATCCATATAATCCTGTTGGGTATATGATTGATGGGGACAGCAGTACCAGATGGAGTACTGGAGCAGGTCAAGCATCTGGACAAAGTATTACAATAAACTTTGGTCAGAGCGAAAACTTTGACAAAATCGAAATGATCCATGACGGAAGTGATTATCCCGGCGGATATAAAGTCGAAATCTCTTCTGATGGAATCAATTACACGCAAGTCACTCTTAATAATGTAGACATTGGCTTTGGGGCTAAAATGGTTTTGATTCCATCCACTCCTCAAACCGCTCAGTATGTCAGAATATCTATCACAGACAGTTCGAGATCGAGTTACTGGTGGTCGATTACAGAACTCAATATTCTTTGGAAGAACGTTAACGGGTAACAGAAACCGGGGGCATCAGTGTTGATGCCCCCTTCACCTTTCTTCATTTACTATTTTATCGATTACCAAAGGTTCCATGTAAATAGTATACGCATATTTATCTGCTTGCCTGCAGATCCAACTGTTCACTTATACATAACAGCACCCTTTGATTTGCCTTGAACCGTCTATCTTTTATGCCAATTCCGTCGAACCATGACGACAAAAAGTCCATAAAAACAAATAAGGATGTGCAGAACTTTTTTCTGCACTTCTCTATTTCAGCCTGTCGAAAAATCCAGCTTTTGCTGGGCTTTTTTCATTGGTTAAAGAAAGCCACCAGCCCGTGAACTGCCCCAGTATGTATGCCCAGAATAAAATATCCGAGCGAAGTGAGGAACAACTAATAAAAAACATTCAGGCTCCTTTTTCCGTTTAAGGTTGCCAAATCCGTAGTTTTGGGATTACTTAATTCCCTCACATTGCCGTCCCTGTTGTTCACATGCCACAGGTGTACTACGGAATCCGTGGCGATTCTGTAAATAGGATGGCAAAAGTGCGCAAACGAAATGGCAGGTCTTTGCTGATGACCGTAGAATCGGGATGTGTTATAATTCTAGTGTGAATTTTTGGGTCTTCGGTTGAAGGCCCATTTTTCTTTATTACTGACAAAGGAGCGAAATCAAATGAAGTTCTGTCCCTACTGTGGAGCTGACCTGCTTAAAGAGGATGCTGCCTTCTGCGCAGAATGCGGGAAAAAACTTTCTGTGGCAGAGGAAGCACCCTCTCCGGCACACGAAGCCGACAGTCAGCACAATGCAAAACCCAGCAAGCAAAAGACGCCCAAGAAAGATTCCAGAAAGCGCAAAAAGTCCAAGCAGAAAAAGGTGCAGGAGCCTCCCCTCCCCGAAATTGAAGGGGAACCTGCAGAGGATGGATACGACGGCTATTACGACGATATCCTGCCTCCGGATCTGGATCGGGAAAAAGAAGGCCCCGATAAGGAGCTGATCAAAAAGATTGTTTCCCTGACAGTTGCCGTAATCTTTATTATCGGGCTGTGCGTTGTTATGATGTATGTACTTTAAGTGTTGCAGTTTGATGCTCTATACCGTGTAATTAAGTAAATCCATCAAGTGAGGTGCAAATTTATGAAGTACATTTCTATTGGCGCAGTCATGACCGAAGGAACCGAGCATATTCTGGACGTTTGCAGGGGCAGCCGGAGTTACCATCTGACCGGAGAACTTGCCTCCGTCTGGCTGAACGGCAGATTTGGCTTTGCTGCTGTAAAGAAGCCGACCGAGGAGCAGGCACTGCTACTGCTGCTGAGAATGGGTTTGGCTATTCAAACGGACGGCTCCGGCTTTGAGGAGTACCGCGCCCTGACCCAATGCACATTGGTTCCCGCCGACCGGAAACACCCCTACTGGGGGCTGACCGGGATGGAGCGTGCGGTGCTTCAGTGGCTGCGGGAGGCAGGTCTTGTTCTGAGTATGGCAGAATTGACCTATCTTATCGATCAGAAAGTACCCCTGCAAGCAGATCTGCTGGGCAATGCCAATACGCAGAATCTGGTGGAACAGATCTACACCAGAGATACCATTGACGATGGCATTCTGGAGGGTCAGATGGAGCGTTCCAATGCAAGAGAGCCGGTAACAAAAGCCGTACTTCGTCTGCTGCGCAAGAAGCGGCTGGTACTTCTGTAAGGAGGGGGATCCTCATGAAAGATACATTCCTGACGTTCCCGGAACCACTTCGGAAGCGGATCCTGCTCCAGTGCGCAGGAGCTGGCCTTGGTATTACCATGCTCCTGATTCTTCTCGTCTATGTCCGTGATTGGTATTTCCTGTTTCCCTGTGCGGCGCTTGTCATTGTTTCTCTCAGTGGTGCGGCTTCCCTCTATGATCGCTGCCGGCAGAAACGGTATGTCACCATTGAGGCTGCCTGCACAGAGATCAACCGGATGCCTTTCCGCAGGCGGATCAAATCCCTGTATCTGCGCAGCGAACAGTACACCATCAAACTGGTCGGTGTCCGAAAAATCCGTGGCCTTGCGGTTGGCGATACCATGACCCTGTACGTTTCGGACAATGCCGCCATATATGAAATGGACGGCAGCATGGTCCTTTGCAGCTATTTGGCCTTATCCAAAGTTCAGCAGCAAAAGGATTGACTAACGCTGGGAGCCATGGTATAATGCCATCAACATAGTATCAGAGTTTTGCGCAGGCAAAACGTAGTTTCCGAGTTCTCAATCAGTGTCATTTGCTTCTTCGGCAAATGGCACTTTTTATTTACCCTCGGTTTCTGCCTGCGCAAAGCGGGTTGAAATATATATTTTTGCTTTGCAGGAACACCCTGCAGGAAGGAGTCAACAATGTTAATGTTCTTTGCATCCGATGTGGTAGTCTCCAAAGGCTACCAAAACGCACCCGCCCTTAAGTTCTCTGAAAAGGGCGACTTCGTGCGTTTCCGTGTAGGCCAGAAGGTCTACGACCCCCGTGCCGAGGAGAACCACCGCTGGATCAACATTACCGTCAAGAGCTTCGATCCGGCCCTCATTGACCGCATCCGCAAAATGGGTCTGAAGGAAGGTTCCTTTATCAGCCTGAGCGGCCGGTATGACGAGGATGTCTGGGAGGACGAGGAGACCAAGGAGAAGCGCAGTATGCCCTGTGTGATTCTGGATAATCTGGAATACAGCGGCGGCGGTAGGCGCTCCGGCGACGGCCAGAAGGCAGCATCCAATTCCCAAAATGACAGTACTCCCGCACCCGCCCCTGCGGCAGATCCTCAGGAGGGCTTCCAGATGCCCGGCAATTTTACGGGATATGAAGGCTTTGGCGGCGGCAACAACTTCTTCAATCTGTAAGGAGTCGTATCACAATTGAACATGGCGCAAAAAACGCACATGCGTATCTTCCCGAGATCACACATGTGCGTTTTTTTGTCCCCAAAAGGAGTATCAGCATGAATGACAAAAACCGTCAGCGACACATTGCCTATGAGGTACTGGTAATTCTGGGACAGCTTGCTTTGCTGACCTACATTACCCGCCTGTGGCCCATTCTCCTTCTGATCATTCTTGGGATCTTCGTCGCCGCTCTGCGGCTGCTGTTTCTTTCGTCCCAGAAGGTAGAACCCGTCAGGCCACTGCTCACGCTTCCGCCTCCCCATCAGCCTCCAACCGAAAAGGATCTGCAATCCGCTGCATACACCATTGTCCAATGCAGGATCACGCAGATCCTCAGTGCCAAATTCCCGGAAGCCAGATGGGTCTGGGAGAATCCACGCGCCATGGAAGATATTCTGGCAGGCAATCCTACCTATGTGCTTTTGAACAGGGCAGGCGGCTATCGCCGGGGGCGTGTCGTTATGCAGCAGTTTCAGGTGGTCGACATCGTATTTGACGAGAAACAGCCGACCCCTACGCCCTCCACACCGGTTCCTGCCCCTGATCCGGATCCAGCAAGAAATCCAGCACCGCCCGCACTCGTACCCGAGGATGACGAGGAGCCAATGCCTGAAAACTTTGGCCCGCTTGCATTTAACTGGGTCGAATCCCATGTCATTGATCTGAATGAACAGTGCAATGAGGCGGTCGCTGAAGGTCTTAGCGAATACCTCATCCCGGCGCAGGAGCTCCCCGTAACAGAAAGCTGGGACGCAATCTGTGAAGCGTTGATTCACAGTGATTTTCGCGGCGCACATTGTTGTGACGAGGGCATCATCATCGAAATTGAGCAATAACATTGCAGAAAGGAAATCACCAAATGAGCGTTTCTATGAACAATCTCTTTAACTTCTCCAGAGCTTTACCGGAGCCTTTCGACAAGTTGGTAAGCAAAAAGGTGAAAGTCACCTCCAAGTATGGAAGCGCAACGGAAGCTACGCTTTCCTGCACCATGGTCAAGGCTGTCCACGCAGTTTGTAACTGTATGGTGGGTACCGGAGAAGGCGCTGTCGGCACCATCGACCACCGCACTGTGGCTGAGTATAAATCCTCCGCCGGTCCGGATATGTATCATCTGGTTGTGTTTGACAGCGGGTCCGGCAATATCATGGCCAGTATCTATGATAACAACACGGAGACCATCGAAAACTACAAGCTCCACCAGAGCTCACAGGACGGCGCCGCCGTCATGATGGCTATGATGCCCCTGCTTCTGAAGGACGACGAGTTCGATGAAAACTTCCAGACCTATTTCGACCAGCGCAGCGCCGGTTATCCCGATATGAAAAAGGCCACAGACGCCATGGCGATCCTGTGTGACAATGCTTACCGCCGTATTAAGGACGACACCTGTCCGGCACATATCAAGGTCACATTGGACAAATCCGGAAATGTGCTTCGCGTATCTCAGGGGCATTTACTATCAGGCGTCTATACCCCCACTTCCGTTCTGGCAGGTGAATTTACCATCCTTGCCAAAACGGGAAAGGCCACTGTTTCTGCAGCAAAGGCTGCCATCGACCACCGGGATTTTGTCGGTAAATATCAGTTGACGGGAGGCCGAAAGCTCTCCATTCTGGAGGAATCCCTTGTGCCCAAGCTGGAGGATTGGTACATCATCCCGGATCAGGTGGCCAATATCTGCAAGCACGCCCAGATTACCACCGGCAAGCCCATGCAGATGCGTAATTTTCTGCTGCGCGGCCCTGCCGGTACCGGTAAAACGCAGAGCGCTATGGCAATCGCGGCCGGATTGCATCTGCCCTACATGAAGTATACCTGCTCCGCTTCCACCGAAGTGTTCGATTTCGTTGGCATGGTGTTCCCCAATACGGACAGTGTGTCCACGGGCGACGCAGAGCTGGATAAGCAGCTGGAAATGCTTCAGACAATGGGCGGCATCAACTTCGCCAATGTATCCAAACTTATGAATCTGCCCGATCTGGACGACATGGACTTTGACCCTGCCGGTACTTTCCAGAGCCTGACCGGCGTAAAAAACGAAGATGCCACTTCCCGGGACTGCATGGCTGTTGTCATGGATATGGTCACAGAGAAGATCAAGGCACTGACAAAGCCTGCTGAGAAGAAGTCTACCTCCGGTCAAACCTACACCTATGTGGAAACTGACTTCATTAAAGCGCTGAAAAATGGCTATGTGGTCGAGATTCAGGAGCCTACCGTCATTACCCAGCCGGGTGTGCTGGTTGGCCTGAACTCTCTTCTGGAGCAGACCGGTTCTATCACTTTGCCCACCGGCGAAGTCATCCAGCGGCATCCCGACACGGTGGTCGTAGTTACAACGAATATCACCTACGAGGGCTGCCGCGGGCTGAACCAGTCTGTCGTTGACCGAATGAGTCTGGTGGAAGACATTGAGCTTCCCGACCCTGATGTCATGGCCCAGCGTGCCATGGCAGTCACCGGCGCCGCCGATGAATATCAGGTTTCCCAGATGGTTCAGGTCGTCAATGACATGTCCGAGTATATGCGTAAGAACGGCATCACCGACGGCTCCTGCGGTATGAGAAGCCTTATCGACTGGATCAACAGCACCGAGATCACCGGCGACCCATATCGCTCTGCGCTCTGTACAATTATCAGCAAGGCTACCTCTGACCCGGAGGATCGGGAGACTTTGAAGACAGCGATTCTGGAACCGATCTTTGCCCCCAAGCGTCGAAGGACAGCTTGAGGAAGGAGGCTTTTCAATGGCAAGAGTAAGTCACAAACGTGTCAAGCAGCTTCTGAATGAGCATCGGAGCAAAATCACAGATAAGCAGTTCTTTACCTCCCGAATCCTTGCCGGTCACTACGAGGATGTAGCGGCAGCACAGACACGACGGTATCGATATGACCGGCGTGTCCATGTCAATATCTACTGGAATCCCGACGATCCAAACGCTGCCTGTACCAATAACGCATCTATCCTGATCAATGCCGGACACCCGTGTGTCACCAAGATCAAGGGACGAATGGATCGCTATGAGATGGTGTCAGGGCTGTTCGCGCACGAGTTAGGTCATGTACTGTATACCGATTTTCTGGCAAAGCAAACCTACATGAATTACTTGTCTAAATTCAAGTGGTATCCGGCACCCCCAGATTTGAAAACCTCCCGGGATGCCGCCAACGAACGCGACTTCTGGGAATATGTGAAACTGGATCCTAGGAATCTGGAATTTGCGATGCAGATTGCATGCTACATTGCCAATGTGTTGGAGGACGGATACATCGAAGGCCGGATTCTCGCCGATTTTCCCGGCGTACTCGGCTATAACCTGTCTGTCATGCGCGATCACCAGTATCAGGACATGCGCACTGTAACGCAGATGATGGAAATGGAGGATGCCGGCTCCGGTCACATCTTCCATACCATTCTGCAAATCATGCTCTCCTATGCCCTGTACGGCGAGATCAAATATGGTGAGACGCCCCTGAGCGACGAGCGTATCCAAACGATCTTCCGGCTGATACCGCAGTTGGACACAGCCGTGACCACCGCTTCCGCAAAGGAGCGCTGGAAAATCGTCAGCCTTATCCTGATCCGCTGCTGGCATCACATTGAAGACTATATCGAGCTTTGCAAAAAGCATCAGGACGAGGCAGCCACCTCCGGAACCGGAAGCTCGGCGGGCGAAGTTCTTTCCGGGCTGCTTCAGGTTATTGCCGGATCCAGTGCAGAAGGCACCGGATCTGAAAAGCCTGTTTCCGGTTCTGAGGTGAGGAAAGGCGTCGCAGCGAATGCTGTAGCCCGTACCCGCACGCAGGCTCTGGCCCGCAAAAATGGGTCTGGGGATGACGATGAAAAACAGGATGCGTCTGAGGCTCCAGGAGAAAAGGAAAATGAGTCCGGTGACGACAGTTCGGAGGAGAATAAATCTGAAGAGAACCCGGCTTCCAATCAAACCGACTCTGACGATTCCTCCGGATCTGATGACGTCAGCGCCCCACTGGGCGACTCCGGTGGAGATTCCCAAAAACAGGAGACTACTGCAGAGGAAGGTGGCCGGATTCCATTCCACCAGACGGATTCTGCGTCTGCTCCTGTTGGTGGCTCCACCGAGTATGATTCCGACTACAAGCGGGAAATGAATGAGAACGCTGCCACGGACATCGAACGGATGCTGGGGCAGATGGCAGAAAAGGCAGCCTGTAAGCAGCTCGAAACCGAGCGTCTGAAGGAGCTGAACGAAGCTGCCCAGAGCATTTCTTACGGCGACATCCACAGTGGTGTGAACATTCAGGTCCATCGAATCGCACAGGTCGACGACGAGCTGGAGGATCAGTTCTACCAGATCTGCGGGCCGCTGCTGGACATCTCCAAGAAACTCCAGCGCAGTCTGATTCAAAAATTAAATGACCAACAGCGCGGCGGGAAGCAAACCGGTCTGGTGATGGGGCGCCGTCTGGATGCACACGCTTTGTGCAGAAATGACGGAAAGGTTTTCTATACGAACAATCTTCCAAACGAGATCCCAAGACTTTCCGTCGGTCTGCTGCTGGATGAATCGGGTTCCATGTCCTGCGGTGATCGCAGCACCTATGCGCGGGCGGCAGCCATTATCCTCTATGATTTCTGCCAATCCCTGAACATCCCCATCATGATCTACGGGCATTCCACCGGTTGGGGTGCCGATGTTGATCTGTACTCCTATGCGGAGTTCGACAGCATCGACCGGGATGATAAGTTCCGGCTCATGGACATCTCTGCCAGAAACAGCAATCGAGACGGCGCCGCTCTGCGGTTTGTCGCCGAGCAGCTATCCAAGCGTCCTGAAGAAATTCGGGTCCTCATGCTGCTATCGGATGGACAGCCCGCAGCCAGAGGCTACAGCGGTACCGCAGCTGAAGAAGATCTGCGCGGCATCAAGCAGGAATACAAGCGCAAGGGCATTCTGTTCATTGCCGCTGCAATCGGCGAGGACAAGTCCAACATTGAGCGCATCTATGGCGATTCCTTCCTTGACATCACCGATCTGAACCAGCTCCCGGTGAAGCTGACCGCAGTCATCAAACGCTTTCTAAGGTGATTTCATGTGTTATAAGACGCAGAAATCATAGCAAACCACTTTACTCTCAGGTGGGCAGCCGGCACATGCCACACTGCCCACCTGTCGATATGACAGAAAGGAACTATTTTTTATGTTTATGAACCGAGTCGGCGCACAATTTCAATGCGAAGGCGTAACCTACACCATTGGCGGCAAGGTCTGCGCAAACGATGCCAGCGATTATGAGGGACTGTATGGTACCATCACAGAGATCCGGGACGGCGATGACCGGGAAACGGAAAACGATACCCCGGACATCTACTGTTCATTTATGCCCCCTGTACTGGCTGATGACATCAAGGCCCTAGAAGGCCGGTTCTCGCAGCTATATCGCAGAGAGATGCATCTGGAGGACATTGGACTGGATATTGTCATCATGGCTCCCGATATGCTCAAGGTGCTGGAACCGATACCCCCATGGCAAAAACTGACAATCTACACTGTCCGGGAGGAATGGGCATTCGGTGGGGACTATGGTGAGGATTTCTCTCTCACCACAGCCCCCGGCATGGCGAAATACATTCTTACTGAACTGGTTACGGAACAACTGGAAAGTGGATATGCTTCCGAATGGGCTGATCGCCCTGATTGGGGCGTAGAATGTACACCCCGAAGCTATGAATGCGGGCTTCACGATTCGTACTGCGAGAATCACTATAAAGTCTGCATTGAGGAGCAGGAACTTCCCATTGACGATGATGCGGTACGCAGTCTCCTTGATAACCGGCTCCGGAGGTATTTTGCTGAGCAGATTGAAGGCTGGGACGGACTTGAAGGTCTTACCGAGCAGCAGATCGCCGACACGATCGCTGCGCCCAATGTCCCTCGGCACATCCGCAGGCAGCTGGAGCAAGACGGTTTTCTGATGGATTCCTTCTGGAAATCGGTATCGAAGGCCTCGTTCGACCTCGTAAGGCAGTATAAGGAGAAACTGGTATGAGCTATCAACTATCCACTGAGAATGGAGCAGCAGCTATGGACGTCACTAAATTGCAGGCAGCCATACAAAAGCAGGATGAATACCTGTCCAGCCGGGGGCATCTCAGCGATGTCCCGGCCGGAGACGAAAACTTCAATGACCTCACCCGTGAGATCATCCGTGCCTTCAAAGAATGTCATGGTTCCGCGTTCCTCGGAAAACTGGTATTCTCCTGGGAAGATCAGAAAAAGCTGGAGCGCGGTGAGATCGGCATTTATACCGAGTACACGGGTCAGTCGCTTCCAGCCTATGGCTGCAATTTTGTGACCGCTCAGCCGGATACGCAGTTGGAAGCTATGGTGATTGGGTGGACCATTGATGAATGGCCGCCCAAATTTACGCTCTTTACCAAGATCCTGCAGCGTATTCAAGATCTGAACGGATACACGCTGAATTGGAGATAGCATATTTGCCCCATCTGTTACTGCCAGTAAAGTTGTAAAAACGCTTACAGATGACGTGAATTTACAATGTTTTCACTGGACGAAAGGAACAGAATGTGGTATACTATTGTTGCCAACAAGAGGAGGAAACATCATGGAAACAGAAAAACCGGATGGATTCCCTGGTCTTCCGGAGGAATTTGTCCGACAGAATGCCAAGTACATGCGTCTGTTACAGGGCTTTCGCCTGTTGGACGATGACTTTATGAGCAAAGTCTTCGAGGATAAGGAATGTGCGCAGTTACTGCTGCATATCATTCTGGAACGCAGCGATCTCGTTGTACAAGAGGTTCATGGTCAATACAGCATCAAGAATCTTCAGGGGCGCTCCGTCCGTCTGGATATTCTGGCGGTTGACCAGGAGGGGAAACACTACAATATTGAGATCCAGCGGCAGGACGAGGGCGCGGACGCACGCCGTGCCAGATACAACAGCAGCCTCTTAGACGCAAACCTGACACACCCCGGTGACCGCTACGAAGAGCTGCGAGAAACCTACGTTATCTTCATTACAGAACGGGATGTTCTGAAGGCAGGACTTCCCATCTACCACATTGACCGGATGATTCAGGAAACCGGCAAACCATTCGGCGACGGCTCCCACATCATATACGTCAATGCGCAGTGCAAAAACGATACGCCTCTGGGCAAGCTGATGCATGATTTCTCCTGTACACAGGCAGATGACATGCACTATCCAGTTCTTGCCGAGCGCGTAAGGTATTTCAAGGAAAATGTAAAGGGGGCAACCACCATGTGCAGAGAAGTTGAAAAATTAGTAATGGCTGAACGGGATGAAGGCCGCGCAGAAGGCCGTGCGGAAGGAAACATCGAATCGAGCGCAAGAGCAGTTCGTAATGTTATGGCCAAGATGTCCCTCTCTGTGGAGGAGGCAATGCAGTTCTTGGAATTACCCGATTCGGAAAAAGATGCCGTCCGGAAACTTATTGAGCAGTAATTTCATTTACTGCTGGTCGTGCAGGCTCGCATTGTAGGTGCGGACTAGCCAATACCGCCCACAAGGAGTTACCACCATGTGTAGAGAAGTTGAAAAAATTGCGATGGCTGAACGGAACGAAGGTCGTTTAGAAGAAAAATCAATTCTGTCCGCGCAATCATGGAGAGCTTGTCTATCTCTGTCGATGAAGCAATGAAACTCCTGAAAACGCCGGAATCCGATAAGGACATTATTCGGAAACTCATTGCACAGTGATTCCGTTTGTCGTCGGTCATGCAGGCTCGCATCAGGAACGCAAACCAGATGACGTCTCACGTAATGATGGATTGCGTTTATCCACGCGAATGTTGACCAATTCAATCTGATAAGTCCACTACATCTCGGGATGCTGCCTCTGGCGGCATCCCTTTTCCTTTTACACCTGCTGACCAAAATAAACTGCTTTTTCCTTTCGCAAAGGATATCATGACGATACAGTAGTCAGGAGAGGCCCTGCATCTGCGGTGCCTGCCGCCGGAAATAAAACTTCCGGAATCCGGTAATTGACTAATGCCGGCAGCTATGATATAATGCCATCAACATAGTATCAGAGTTTTGCAGCGGCAAAACACAGTTTCCGGGTTCTTCTCAAGTGTCATTTGCATTTTTGTGCAAATGGCACTTTTTCTATTTTCTGACAACTCTATACCGTAAACACTTGCCAGTAGTCTCCTTTCTTCCGGGGATTACTGGCTTTTGTTATATCCGGCGGTTTCCGCCAAACAACCGAAAGGAGCAAGCAGCATGTTATCCTGTCACGACAACTTTGAAGCAAACTTTGACAACTATCCGTCCATGCTCAGTTATCACCAAGCACTGAGTATGGCATCCAGTTGGCGCCGATGTAAGGTCAAAGACCTTCACGTGGAGCCACTGGATCCGACCTCTCCCCTGTATGGTCATCCCGCAGCATTTGCCGCAGGTACCAGCGAGGACGCAATTAAGGACACCGCCGCCAATCTCGGCCTTGCGCTGAATGTGGATGGAAACATCTATCCCGTCCGCGGCACGGCCTACAAAACGCTGACCGAACGCGCAAAGATCAATGGCACAGCACTCCCCAAACTCAGTCGCAAAGACCTTGCCAATGTACTCAACGCCTGCCTGTCCGTACACAATTCAGATGCGCTTCTGCTGATCCGGAACGAAAAGGTTTCCGCAGTTCACTCCGGTGACGAAACGGACTATTCCGTGCTTCCCATGGACGAACTTCTGGTTACGCTGGAGAAGAAGCTGGGGGAACGGTTCCCCGGCTTCGTGTTTGAAAGCGGGTATACCGACCATGCCTATACCTGCGGCAGCTGGATTCTCCCCAACCAAAAGGAAGGCATTCTGGGCGCCTATGCCAAGGCTCTTGCCGCACACGGTCAGGCAGCGATGGCAAACAGGCTGGTTCCCGGTATCCGGTTCATGACATCCGACACCGGCGTTGCCTCCGCAAAAGTATCTGCTTTGCTGATAGGCGCACAGCAGCCGATCCATATCGGCGACTGCATTGGTGTGGATCACCGGAATCAGCGCAAGATCGCGGATTTCGATGCTGAGATGGACAAGCTGTTTGCTAAGTTCTGCGATTCCGTTGCCAAGCTGCAGAGCCTGCTGGAAATTCCGCTGGAGTACCCTGTCAATGCCATGACCCGGGTCTGCAAAAAGCTCTCCCTTCCGAAAAAGGAAGCGCTGGAAGCGATCGCCATGTATGAAATGGCTTACGGCGGAGGACCCGCGACTGCCCATGATGTCTTCATGGCCATGCAGGAAATTCCCTACATGATGAAGACATGCCACACCCGGGAAGCAAAGCTGCTCAAGGCCGAAGAAAACATGGCACGCGCTCTGAGTATCCGGTGGAGCGACTATGATGTGGCAAAGGAGCTGAAGTGGTAATGGCTGCTCCGATATTACTTTGCGACACCACCGGAATGAGCAATGACCGCTGGCTGGAATGCCGTATGCATGGCCCCAAGGGCGATATCCCCTACACCATCGGCGGAAGCGATGTGGCAGCCATATTCGGCGTGTCGCCGTGGACGACCCCGCTGGAGCTGTGGATGATCAAAAAGGGGCGCATGAAGCCCAAGCCGAAAGACAATGCAGACCAACTGGAGATGGGGCATCTGCTCGAACCGATAGCGGCATACTGGTATGCAAAGAAAAGCGGCAACTACGTCTACGACGACAAGGGGCTGTATCAGCACGCAGACCACCCCTATGCTCTGGCCAATTTTGATCGGCGGTATGAGCGGGCCAGCGATGGTCAGCCCGGCATTCTGGAATGCAAAAGCTGCACCTATCACAAAGCGGAAGACTGGGTGGACGATGCGATCCCCCTGTACTACGAATTCCAGCTCCGTTTCTACCTTGCTGTGGCAGACGTCCAGCACGGGGCGTTCTCATGCTTTTGGGGGAATAATCCTGCCAATGATCTGGCAATGCCTGAAATCAAGCGCGACCTTGTCAAAGAGGATATGATTTTCGAGCGGCTGGATGAATGGATCTGGAGCCTTGAACACGATGTCCCGCCTACCATGAGCGGTGTCAAACCCACACTGGCAATGGAATCTCTCGCAAGGATCTATGGTGCCAGCAAACCCGGTCTTCCTACCATTGAATTGCCATACAAGTTTGAGCGGCAGCTTCGCCAGATTGCCAATCTGCAGGCCAAAGTCAAGGAATGCGAAGACGAAAAGAAACTCTACGAAAAGGAGATTGAAGCACATTCCGTGCGAATTGCCGAAGTCATGAAAGAGCATGAGCATGGTATTCTGACAACTACCAGGGATAAGCTCCTCATTGACTTCGTAACGAGGACCACCAAGCGGCCCAGCTCCGATGCTTTGAAAAAGAAGTATCCCGGCGTTTATGCCGACGTGCTGAACGTATCTACCAGCCGTAAGGTGAAAGTTTCGGTACAGCCGATTTAATCAGGGAGGAGCAATATGCGAAAATTCTCTCGACCGATTGACCTTCGATCCCGCCGCGAAATGACAGATTACCTGCGTAACCATTTCCGATATTCCACGATGAACTCATGGAATCATGCAACATCGTATGCCTGCAATCTCAAGATTTACGGACTTGGTCTGGATCCCGAGATTGAATCCAAGCTTTACGATATGCTCGATACCCGGGAGTTTTTGCTTATGCGGCAGGAAGCGCTGTATCTGTTTAATGCAGTCCACAACTTCCGCTGGCAGGCAGGGTTCAACGGCAGAAGCGGCGGCTATCTGATCCTCTACCAAGGGGATCTGAAGCCCTCCGGATATCTGTCTTACTGCACCTGCTGCGGCCAGCGGAACTGCCGCAGTGTTGCCGACACAGGCAATGTTTGTGGTGTCTGCGGGAAAGCAGCCCGTGTAGATTTCCGTGTTCCACCGAAACAGCCCGTCACATTCCCCGGTCGGGGTACGGACATGGATGACGACTACGAAGAATGGTCGCTGTCTGAACTCCGGGACCGTGTAAAGCTTGTACAGGAGCTGGACAGTCTGGCTGACGATCTTGTCAGTCAGGCCGTTCATATGGCAAAAGCGTTTGATGTTGTGGAGGAGGCGTACTATGTACCCCAGACCCGGCATGTGCTTGTCGCCAAGTGAGAACGCTCTTGAGAAAGGAGAAAACAAGTGTTATGTCAATTTGATAAGCTCCTCTACCCCCGGATAGCCGATGCTTCCACCGTTGACTATATGATTGCCGTTTACCGTCCGCTGGAAATCCTGCACGATGGCAGCGGCCATGCAATGAGCCAGTTCAAAGCTGTCGGCTATTGCCTCCCCATCACGGAAAAAGCTCGATTCCGTCTGAATGGCCACTGGGTCAGGCATCCGAAGCACGGACTCCAGTTTGAGGTGGAGAGCTACGAGGAGGTAATTTCGCATACCAAGGAAGGCATCATCGGCTACCTTGCCTCTGGTCAGATCAAAGGTGTTGGCCGAAAAATCGCAGAGAAAATCTACGATTCCTTCGGGCAAGACACGCTGGAGATTCTGGATCAGGAGCCGGAAAAACTCATGACCATTCGAGGTATCAGCGAAAAGCGCCTCAGAATGATCTGTGATTCCTATCTGGCCACCCGCGGCGCCCGGGACGTAATTGCCTTTCTGACGCCCCACGGCGTTACCGCCAACCGAGCCATTAAGATCTACCGCGAGTATGGAAAGGATACTCTGGATATCATCCGGAAGCATCCGTACCGGCTGGTGGAAATGGCAGGTATCGCATTCAAAACAGCGGACAAGCTGGCAATCAGTTTGGGGCTTCCCACCGTTTCCCCGGAACGTGTCGACGAAGCGCTGATGTACGCCATCGCCGAAGGCGAGACGGAGGGACATATGTGTCTGGAAAAACACGATTTCCTCCGCAGGGCGCTGCGCCTTCTGGAAACACCGGAGATCACTGAGGAGATGGCGGCCGCAAGAGCCTTCCAACTGGTACAAGCGGATCGGCTTGTCTGCTATGACCACTACATCTACCGCACTGCGACTGCCACCGTGGAAAACAATATTGCCTTTCATATCGCACAGCAGATGAAAACGGCCGCAGAGCCTTACGAGAATCTGGATCACGCCATTCTGTGCGAGGAACGGAAGCTCAGGATCACATTGGCGCCGGAACAGCGGGAAGCGGTAAAAATGGCGCTATCCACCAAGTTCTGCGTCATAACCGGCGGCCCGGGGACAGGCAAAACCGCAGTTCAGCGGGCGATCCTTGATCTGTATCAGGAAAAGTATCCGGAAGCGCAGATCATATGCTGCGCCCCCACCGGGCAGGCAGCGCAAAGGATGAAGGAATCCTCCGGGCTGTCGGCATCGACGATTCACAAGGCTCTGTGCATCAAGGCCAATCCTGACGGCACCCTGACCGAAGGCATCATGCTGAATGCGGATCTGATCCTTGTAGATGAAGTCTCCATGATGGATGCCTTTCTCGCAGAGCGGCTGTTTACTGCCATCCCGCCTCATGCCAGACTGATTCTGGTGGGTGACGCGGACCAGCTTCCCTCTGTCGGCCCCGGCGCTGTCTTAAAGGACATCATCAACAGCGGCGTCGTACCCGTGGTTCGTCTGGATCATGTGTTCCGCCAGAGCGCCGGAAGCCGGATCGCTACCAATGCCCGGCTGATCAAGCACGGTAATCTGAGTATGGAGTACGGCCCGGATTTCATGTTCTTTGATTCCAAGGATTTAGCTGTATCCGCCGATATCATTGAAAACCTGTATATGCAGGAAGTTCAGAAATTTGGTGTGGACGGCACGGCATTCCTGACCCCCTTCCGGCGTAGGACCGAAACATCCGTGGATGCCATGAACGCACGGCTGCAGGCACTGGTAAACCCACCGGCTCCGGGAAAAGCTGAAGCCGTTTCCGGGCAGCTGCGATTCCGGCTTGGCGATAAGGTCATGCAGATCAAGAACTACGAGCAGGTCAACAACGGCGATGTGGGCTACATCACCAACATTACCGGCCCCGAAAACGAGGCTACCGTGGAGATTGACTTTGGAGATGGCAGAATCATGAAGTATGAAAGTGATCAGCTTAGAATGCTGGATCTCGGATACGCCTCTACCGTCCATAAGTCTCAGGGCGCCCAGTACAAATCTGTCATTCTGAACCTACAATGCGCCCACGCGATCATGCTGATGCGTGCCATCGTCTACACAGCAATTACCCGCGCAAGGCTTCGGCTCACCATCGTTGGTGAACGAAAAGCGTTGTGCCGGGCAATCCGCAATACCAAAGCCGACCAGCGGGGTACCCGTCTGGCGCAAAGAATTCAAGACTTCATTGAGTAGAAAGGAAATGACCATTATGGCAACTACGTTGGATATGTACTACCAAAACAAGCAGCAGCTCAACGCAATAATTGCGGAGCATAAGCTGACCATGGATCAGCTATTGGGGTATCAGGAACTGCTTTACCGGATATCCATTCTGGAAAGCTGCATGAATTTTGTCAAGACCGCTCCTGTTACCGCTGATGTGAGCGCAATGAGCTATCACTACAAGATCGTTGACGCGCTCTTTACCTGTCTGCTTCAGGAGCGGCAGTTTGGCATTCCCGCGGACGAAAAGCTGAAGAAACAGCGTGCGACTGCTTTAGGTAATCTCCAGACAGTGATCACCAGCTTCCGCAAGCAGTTCCAGAGCTTTGCGCCAACCACACCGGAGGCTTACCGGGATGCTATCAGCAAGATGGTCAACACGGTATTGCCCGCATGGCTCCAGTACCGCTTCACCTATATTCCGTTCTGATCAGGAGGTAATCACATGAATCAGAATATCAATTTCAACTCTCAGTTTCCTGTTTTGAACACCATCAATCAGGTGGATGGCTTTGATCCTTCCAAACTGACGGTAGACTATGTAGACCTCACGACGCAGGAAAAGCGGAAGCGGCTGCCCGTCATGGCGCAGCTTGCGTGGTTCCGTCTGCGCCACCCCGAAGGGAAAATCGCATTGCATGTTGAGCCAGTGAAGGATTACTTCGTTGCAACTGCGAGAGTATATGTCAGCTACAAGGATCCAGCAGATTGCTACCTGTCTGAAGCCACCGCTTCCCGCAAATATGATCCGCTGAAGCCTACCGTTTCTCCCCGGGAATGGGCGCAGACTGCGGCAATCGGTATTGCCCTTCGCAACGCCGGTTTCGGTTTACAGTTCAGTGCTGCCGGAGATGGTTTCGACGGCAATGTCCCTGACGAGCTTGGTGCAGAAAATGGCATAACACCTCCTGCGCCAATGCCCACAGGCACGCCGCCCGCTCCCCAGCCTGAAACAGAATCACCCGCAGTAGTTACTGCACCTCCTGTTTCAGATCCAGAGCTTGTCATTGTGGAACTGACACCGGAGCAGGAATTTGAACAGGCATGTGCCGTTGTGAGTCCCATCAAGAAGCACGGTGGCAAAACGCTGGGCGAAGTTCTCAGCACGGAACCCCGGGCCATTAACTGGCTGGCCTCAAAATTCAGCGGCGATGAAACCATTCGTGCCGCTGCAGAGTATATTTGCAATTATGCAATGGAACAAACACCCGCATAAACCGCTTGCGAGAAAGGGGGATGTACCACACATCCCCCCGGAAAGGAGGCTGCATGGTTGAAATCCATATTTACGATATTATCCCTCTGATCGGCATTCCGGAACCGCCGAGCGGCAGACACAGCTACAATATAAGCTGCCCCTGCTGTGACACAAATCCACGTGGAAAGCACCTGAACATCAATCTTACGAAAGATGTATTCTGCTGTCCCCGGTGCCATTTCTCAGGCGGTGTCTTTGATCTGTATGCGTACTATGCTCAGGTTGACCGCAAAAACGTGCGGGAAATTCTGATAAAGGAGCTTGGTCTGAAGGATAGCGACTCATTTCACCATGAAGACAGCAAACGCAAGCGGGAGCGGAGGACAGTCACACGCCCCATTCTGCAGGATATTGAATTGCCCCTCACGGACATTGATGCCCGGCATGAAACCTACACGGCGCTGCTCTCCAAGCTGTCACTGGCGTCTGACCATCTGGAAAACCTCCTATCAAGAGGCATGACCGAGGAAATGATCTGTCGGAATGGCTATAAGACCATGCCCGTTGCAGGCTTCTCCGCCATTGCAAAGCAGCTCCATGAGGAAGGCCATTATCTGGCCGGTGTCCCCGGCTTTTATCATGATATGGCTGGAAACTGGACCATCAGCAAGGAAAGGCGAGGTATCCTCGTACCGGCAAGAACCCCCGAAGGAAAAATTCAGGGCCTGCAGATCCGATTGGATTCCATTAAAAAAGGAAAGTTTCGGTGGATCACCAGCATCGGCAAGCAGGATGGCTGTAAAGCGGAATGCTGGACCCATATCGCTGGCGAGCCTACCCCGACAGTCCTTCTGACCGAGGGACCTATGAAGGCGGATGTCATCCATCACATTACCGGTCTGACGGTAATTGCGGTACCCGGCGTCAATTCCCTGAATCATCTGAAGGAAACACTGGAGTACGTGCAGTCCAAGGGAACCACCAAGATCATGACGGCATTCGACATGGACTATCTGAAGAATCCCCATGTGAAGGATGGCTATTTCAATCTGGCCACTATGCTGGCTCAGGTTGGGATTGAGTACGGGACCTACCTTTGGGATCCCCAATACAAAGGCCTTGACGATTATGTATGGCACTGTCGTCAGGAAGGTCTGGTCTGACATCTCGCAAAGGGCTCTATTTTTACGCACTATGCGGAAAACAGATGGTTTTCCAATCGACCTGTTTGTATTTTTTTATGGTGCAGTTTCAAGAAATTGAATGCCATACTAACGAGATACCATTCTACCGTAACATTGGCATTTCCTCCGGTCAGGAATCAGCGGAAGTTCACATCCTGGTTAATCGTGGCGAATGCGCCTTACACCGCTGGATGAAGTATTTGGAAACATCTAGCCTGCTTGACACTGTCTTCCACTGGCTTTTTGTCAGTCTTCTTTTGATGATTGTACTGTTCTTTGACCGGGCAGTCTTTACAGTCCGCACATTCGTAGACAATTTGTATAATCTACTTGCGTCTTGTTGCACATCTTAATAATGCGCAAGAGCCCGGTTCAGCAAGAACCGGGCTTTGTACTTTTTCGCGGAGCCCGCCTTTTAGTGAGACAACCCCTACTGCTTATGTATGATAGTGTATCTTTGACTTCTCGATAACGAAATCAGGCATTTGATTGTTTTCTGCAAACCCCAATGCCCGTTTCCACATAAGGGTCAGTGATTTCTTGAATAATGATAACAAAATTCTCTCCCCCTTTTTTATCTTTACAATGTTAGCAGAAACATCGACTTCTGATGAACTGCCACATATAGAATATCATATTAAAGGCGCATGGTCAACTGACTTGCTATTTCTTGTCGTCGCTGCACAATATTTTGCTTTTAATAAAGAACAATGTGATATAGACCATCTTCGCAAGTAAGAGGCTGCTCTGTATGATTCTGGAGAATCACACAGAGCAGCTCGCTCTTTGGGGCGCAGAGCAAGGGAAAAGTGACCAATTATACCGAAAAAGCAGCACACGAAATTAGAGGGGCAGGTTTTTTCTCTCTAATTTTGAGATAGCTCTTTTTTGTGCGCATCTTCAAGAATTATAAGCACAAGTGTTGCAAATACGCATTTGCAGCGGTGTAATCAAGTATATAAAATATTTTTAAGGAGGAAATCATTATGTTAATCGCAGTCGACCACGGCAATCACGCCATCAAGACCGTCCACCACAATTTTGTATCCGGTCTGGCACGGCGCTCCGTCCGCCCGCCTATGGCGGATGAAGTTCTGGAGTACAAGGGAGAATACTGGACCCTTTCCGGCCAGCGTCTTCCATATCGCCGGGATAAGACCCGGGATGAAAGTTTCTTCATTCTCACCCTGTTTGCTATCGCAAAAGAGCTTTCCTATGCCGGTCCTCTGCCCGCAGCGGAGAAAATTGAGCTGGCGGTAGGTCTGCCCCCGGAACACTACAGCATTCTGAAGGACAAGTTCAGAGCCTACTTCAAGCGCAGTGAGTCCGTCCAATTCTCTTACAATGACAAGCCTATGACCATTCTGATTCGGGATGTCTTTGTATATCCGCAGGCATTTGCTGCCATCGCACCTCAGAAAAGCCAGCTCAAGCATCATCTGCGCTTGTTTCTGATCGACATTGGCGGCTACACCACCGATGTTCTGCTCCTGCGCAGCGGTAAGCCCGACATGCAATTCTGCCGCAGTCTGGAAACCGGCGTCATTACCATGAACAATGACATCATCCGCAGGGTCGGCGCCCTGCATGATATGCAGATTGAGGATGAACATATCAGCGCCGTGCTGTGCGGCAAGGAAACCATTCTCCCCGCGGATGTAAAGGATACCATCCGCAAGTCCGCGGAACAGCACGCGAAGGATATTCTGGATCAGCTGCGTGAACTGAAGGTAGATCTGCGTTCTAACCCGGCAGTCTTCATTGGTGGTGGCTCTGTCCTGTTCCGGGATTATCTGGAGCGTTCCCCTCTGGTAGCCTCAGCCAGTTTCGTAGAAAATGTGAACGCCAATGCTATCGGCTATCGGACAATGGCAGAAGGGCAGCTTTCTCTTCTGAGAACTTAGCCATAAACGGGGGTGAACCGCGTTGATTCAAGATGGAAAGTACCGTTACACCCTTCAATTTGGTATGAACACTGCCGAAGGACGACAGGCAGGCCAGTTCCTTGAGCAGCTGGGCAACAAGAAAAGCCCGATCATTGTAGCTGCTCTGAACAAATATCTGGAGGATAACCCGGGGCTGCTGGATGGTCGGGTACGCATTCAGGTTCATGTTTCCGATCTAAATACCCGGATGCTGGAAGAAAAAATCCGGCAGCTGATCGAAGAACGGCTCAGCTCCGGTGTTCCGCTTCCTGCACCACCAGCTGCCAATCCCCATGAGAATGTGGAACAGGTCAGCGCAGACATCTTGGAAATGCTGAACGATCTGGACAGCTTTGGATAATCAAAAAATCCCGGAGTTGGGTGATACCAATTCCGGGATTCTTCAATTTTAGGAAATTATCCGGATGTCATTGGAGAAGGATAATTCCTTACGTGATCAAAGACGTCTTGCTATGCTGCTCCGATATGCATTGGGTGTCATCCCATAATATTTCTTAAATACAGAATCAAAATGTTTTACAGAGAGATACCCGACCTCACTTGCAATGTCACCCACTTTAGCCGCAGTGTGCGTGCTGAGGAGAAGCGTGGCTCGTTCCATCCGAAGGCGGAGTAAATACTTGGAATATGGTTCTCCGCGTTCGGACTTGAAGACGCTGCTGAGATAAGCGGGGTTAACCTCCAAAGCGCTTGCGACTTCGTTCAAAGAAATAGGCTTGGAATAGTTCATTTGGATATAGTCCCTTGCCCGCTGTACCAGAACACTGGATTCGACATCTTCCAAAGGAAAAGCAGCATCCGGAGAAACATGGGCCTTCACTTGGGGAATTGCTTGCCGGGTCTCTCCGGCAGAACGTTTCTTTGCCAGTTTATCGAGAATGGCGTGCAGTTCTGCGTCCTGAAGCGGTTTAAGCAAATAGTCTGAAACACCACTGCGGACTGCTGCACGTGCGTAGTCGAATTCATCATAACCGGTCAAGAAAATAATATCCGTATCTGCGATGTTGTTATGTACGTATGTCGCAAGTTCCACTCCGGTCATGCGAGGCATCTTAATATCTGTGATAATCAGGTCGAAGTGCTGTTCATTCAGCAGTGCCATTGCTTCCACACCATCTTTCGCACATGCGGCGGTGATCCACTGGTCATGTATTGAAGATAGATTGAACAGCAGGTATTCCCGCATAAGGGGCTCATCTTCGACGATCAAAGCGGTTAACATGGTTTCACACTCCTTGGAATGCTTAAGGTAACAGTGGTTCCGCTTCCTTCTTCGGAAGAAAGGGTAATGCCATAGGGACTACCAAACTGAAAACGAATACGTTTCTGTATATTGATTAGTCCAATGCCACTTGTCTGAAATTCTGTATTCTTTTCCGACTCACAATTATCCAATCTGCTCTGCAACTGCTGCAAAGTGACCTTTGACATGCCTGCACCGTTGTCTTTCACCGAAATAATAAGCGCGTTACCGCGATATTGCAGATCTACAAGGATATGTGTCTCTCCTTCAGTTTTTTCACAGCCATGAATCAGCGCATTTTCAATAATCGGCTGGATGGTCAGTGCGGGAAGCGTGCAGGACAAATCAATATCAGACACATTGATTTCGTAAGTCAGATTGTCATGGCGTAATTTCTGTAATTGGAGATAACTTTCCGCGATTTTCAGTTCGGCTTCCAGTGTGATTTTACGACCGGAGCTAATTACACCCCGGAGCAGGGTGGCCAATTGCTCAATCCCACGCGTTGCTTCCTTGTATCTGCCGCATTTTATTAGCAGATTGATTGTGTTCAGGGTGTTGAATAAAAAATGAGGTTGTATTTGGCGATGTAAAGACTCAAACTGTGCCTCTTTCTGCAGATATTTCGCTTCATATACCTGTTTTGTCAACTGTTTCTCCTGATTCATCATCTCCTGAATCTGCTCCAGCATGTGATTGAAGGCTGAATTCAGAGAGGCAATTTCATCTGTACAGTCTGTGCTCGCACGCACAGTTAGATTACCGGCTTCTACTTCCTCCATCAGATTGACCGTTTGATAAAGTGGCCGTAGTTGTCTGCGGACAAAGAAGATAGAGATGGCAACACCCAAAGCTGCCATTCCAACAGCCATGAGCATATTAAAAATCAGTGTTGCATTGGCGCCTTTGACGACCTGATTCCTGGCGTTGATTGCGATGACGCGCCAGTTCGTGGAGGGAATGATCTCGACATTTACAATATACGTTGCTCCATCCAGTCTCCGTGTAGAGTAACCAGACGAAGCCGCCGCGTTGCGGATATCATCGTTTGTGATTGCTGCAGGCAACGCGGAGTTCTGGTACACGGGATTCCAGTTGGAATCCATGATAAAAAGGGCACCGCCCTCGCTTACATTGATGCGGTCACATACCGCCTTTATGCCGTTGTAGTTAGCATCGACTCGGATAACGCCGACAGTTTTCTGGTTGTTTTGAAGGCTGCAGAGGCGTTTTGCAATGGAGATAACGAGATTTACAGAGGAACCCGCTTCTTCAAAATGAGCTGGCAGAAAAATATAGTCATCGGTACTCTGCGCGGTTTGATACCATTCTTCGGCTTTATAATCCGCATTCAAACCGCTGTGGCTGCTTTTGGAACTGGAGTATATTGAATCGGAAAAAATATACACTCTTAAAATATCTTCTCTGGGAGTAATCATAACCTGGCGAAGATAATCTTCTATTGAACGCCGTTTATCCAGCGCTTCCTGACTGCTGGAAGATCTGGTATCGAGGTAATTCATGACACTGGAGTTGTAGTAGGGGCTGAGGCACAGTCGGGCCAATTCATCAATATATGTATCAACATTCAAGGCCACCTGTTCAACAACCTGCTGTATGTCTTTTGCCGATTGATCGGTATAGTCGGCAACGAAACGAAGGTGGCTGAAAAGTGAAACCAGTATAATGGAAGAAAAAATGAACATGGAAATGATGAGAAGCAGGCGGCGCTGGATGTTATTAGCGGCAAAAAAAGCTTTGAGTTTAGAAAGCATACACGCTGTCCTCCGAATCGCTTTTGTGCGTTTATTATAGAACACCGAAGTGAAAAATGCAAGGATATGTGCGTGTTGCCTATAAAATATGGACTGCAATCTAAAAAAAGAGGGATTTACCAAGTGAAAAACAGAAACTATAATGTAGTCAGGATGAATCCCACGAAGACATCCGGAAAATAGAATGGAGGAGACAAAATGAAACGTTTATTTGCTTTCGTACTGGCTATTTGCATGCTTACCACAGCGTTTGCTGGCTGCGGCCAGCAGGCCAACACCCCCACAGAACCCAAGGCTGATCAGGCAAGCACAAACGAGGTTGAAAAGAAAGATGAAAAACCTGCCAAGGATGTAGACTTGACATTCTTTACCGGCAAGGTAGAAACTGTTGACCTGCTGGATGAGATCATTGCTGACTTCAACGCACAGAGCGGTGGTATCACTGTGGAACAGGAATATCAGAACGATGCGAGCAATATCATCAAAATCAAGTTTGCATCCGGCGAAGCCCCTGATATTATGACCACTTATGAGCAGGAATATGTGGATCAGGGTAAGTATCTGGATCTGTCCGATATGGATGAGATCTGGAACAGACTGATTCCCTCCATGAAGGAAAGCTGCACGGATATCAGCAGCGGAAAGCAGTACCGTATCTGCACGAATATGACCATGGCAGGTTTCTTCTACAACAAGGAAATTTTCGCAGAACTTGGCATTGAACCCGCGACCACTTGGGAAGGTTTTGTTGCGAATCTGGAAAAGATTAAAACCGAGATGCCCGATGTTGATCCCTGGTTTATCTTCGGCAGCGAAGCGTGGCATCTGGGCCATCTGATTGAGTTCATTCCCCATGGTTACATCAAGGCAAAGTACGGCGCTACCGCTGCAAAGACTGCCATGCTGAACAATGACAAGAGCATTTTGAATTTTGGCGATCCCAACGGTGCCATGGCTACTTTCGCAGCCGGTTTGCTGGAACTGCAGGAAAAAGGCCTGATTAACGAAGACGTTCTGACTGCAACGAACGATAACTGCGTCGATGCATTTGTATCCGGTAAGGCTGCAATGTTCAGCAATGGCATGTGGGCTCTGTCCAGTGTACTGGCAAAGGATCCTGAAATGGCAGACAAGATCGGCTTTGCCCCTTATCCTGCTATGATGGAAGACGGCACTCCCATGGTTCTGGTTGCGGAAGACTCCGGTTACAGTATTAGTGCTGATACAGAGCATGTCGAGGAAGCAAAGGCCTTCCTGACTTACTTGTTCAGTGCAGATAATCAGAAGAAGTATGCCGAAAGTCTGGGTTCTCCCTCCGCTTTCACGGATGTTGATGCAAAGTGGGCGCCTGACTCCATTGTTGAAGGCGTTAACAGTGCTGTTAGCTCCGCAGCGAACATTGGCTTCACCAACGAGAAACCTGCCGGCTTCTCCGGTGATGATGCTGGCAGAATGGTTCAGGACTTGCTCGCCGGCAAGTATACTGCTGAGGAGTTTGCAAAAGCATATGAAGCTGCATGGGACGCAGGATTTTAATTTTGATACTCTGACATAACCTTATTGTGAATTAATCTAACAGGACTCGGATCGGAGGAATTAAGTTCCGATGTTCCGGGTCCTGGCTTTTTCGGAGGAACATGTATGCGTAGAAAACGAATCGATTGGGCCCAGTTCCTCTCGCTTCCTGCATTGATTCTGTTCTCGATCTTTTTTGTGTACCCATTGCTTAAGGGCATTGGGATGAGCTTGACAGATTGGGACGGTATGGGTCAGGCAGAGTTTGTTGGACTCAAAAATTTTGCGAATTTTTTCTCAGATGACCGGGCAATGCAAGATATCAAAACCACATTGATTTTTGCGATAGGCAGTGCAGCGCTATTGAATCTGGTAGGGTTGTGCTATGCTTTGCTGATGAATTCTGACTTTCGGGGAAAAAGCATTGCGCGTGTCATTATCTACCTGCCTGCTATCATCAGCCCTTTGATTATGGGATACATCTGGTATTTCCTGCTGCAGCCGGGGCGGGGCTACCTCGCCTATGCATTTGCTCAGCTGGGACTCTCGGGCTTGATAGGGAATTGGATGGGCAAATACTCGGTGACACTGCTGGTGCTGATTCTTGTAAACGTCTGGCAATTTTCCGGTATGACAATGATTATTTATTTGGCGGGGCTCCAGTCAATTCCTTCAGAATATGTTGAAGCAGCTACAATTGACGGAGCGGGAAGATGGCAGCGGTTTTCCAGAATCACGCTTCCTTTGCTGATGCCCGCCATCAGAATCAATGTGGTCACAAACATTATTGGCTCACTGTCAGTTTTCGATATCATCATGGCACTGACACAGGGCGGACCGGGATACTCCACAGAAAGTTTAAGTATCTACATTATGCGTATGTGTTATGGCAGTCGAACCGGTTATTCTACAGCTGTTGCGATGATCCTGTTTTTTATCATCCTGATTCCTGTTCTGATCTCCATGCGCCTGACGCGGGAAAAAGACTAAGGAGGCAAATGCATGAAAGGTTTAGAAAAAGTATTAAAATATGCTGCGATTTGCCTGATTTGTCTGATGTGCCTGATTCCTTTCTATGTTTTGCTGGTTCTGGCGCTCAATTCTCCACAGCGTGTTTTTTATGAGGGTAATATTTTTATTCCGGATTTTTATTGGCAGAACTTTCTGGATGCCTGGAGAAAATCAAAGATAGGTACAGCTATGCTGAATTCTGCGATCATTACAGCCGGAACGCTGATTTTGACAATTATTACCGGTGGCCTGGCAGGGTATGCCATTGCAAGGCACAATACAAGGTATAACAAATTCGTATTCGGTCTGCTTTTGTCCTGTATGATGATTCCTGGTATTATCAATACTGTTCCGCTGTACACACTTATGAGAAAAATTCATGCGGTAAATACCCTTTGGGGAATGATTCTGGTTTGCTCCACACTGGCAATGCCGTCTGCGGTGTTCATTTACGCGACATTTATAAAAGCGCTGCCAAGAGAATTGGACGAAGCAGCTGCGTTAGATGGCTGCACAGGATTCAGCGCTTTCTGGAGAGTTATTTTCCCAATCATAAAACCCGCAACGGCATCCTTCGTGATTCTGAATGGTTTTGGAATCTGGAATAACTATGCGCAGGCTACGTTCTTCTTGCAGTCGAGGGCAAAGCAGAACATCCCGCAGGCATTGTCCGTCTTTTTCCAGCAGTTTGGCGGTGGTAAATGGCATCTGATGGCTGCAACGGCGACCATCGCCATTATCCCCGTAGTGATCATCTTCCTGATTTTCCAGAAGCAGTTTATCCAGGGACTTTCAGACGGCGCGGTGAAAGGATAAGGTGAATTGAATGGATTTATATCCTGTAAAAGCGCAGTTTCTGTCCGGTGAAGAAGTTGAGCTTCGCCTTGATACGGATGGACACATCTGTGAATACGCGGAGGTATCTATATACCATTTGAATGATTTAGTCTACAGGCAAAAAGTTGCTGATTTTACCGGTAATATACTCATTTCTGTTGGAAAATATGATACCACTTTTGCTGGTTACGGTGCTTCGGTAACGGTATGCACAGGTAACACACGTATTCTTCTGGAAACAGCTTTTGATGTTGTCGAAAACCCCAAACGGTCTCTCCGCTACGGCTTTTTGAGCGATTTCACGCAGGACGACGCAGATAACGGTGCTGTTGAATGGCTGAATAAATGTCATATCAATATGGTGCAGTACTATGACTGGTCTTACCGGCATGATCACCTGGTTACAGATCAGGAATTCTACACAGACATGATGGGTAAGCCAATCTCTCGCAAAACCGTGAAGGACAAGATTGAAAAATGCGCGGAACATGGCATGCATTCTATCGCATACGGCGCAATTTACGCTGCCAGCAAACCCTTTTTCGAGAAGCACACAAATTGGGCGCTGTATAATTCCTGCCAGAAACCCTTTGTGTTCATTGATGTGTTTTATATCATGAATATTGCAAAGGATTCGCCGTGGCGGCATCATTTGATTGCGGAGTATAGAAAAGCAATCACAAAGATGGGGTTTGCAGGAATCCATATGGACACCTATGGCTTCCCCAAAACGGCCTATTCTCATTTGGAGGAAAAGCCGGAACTGATTCGATTGGATCAGGAAATCCCATCCTTGATCAACCAGACCAGAGAAGAACTTGCAGGTGCAAATCAAGACCCATATCTGATCTTCAATAATGTTGGCAACTGGCCTGTATATTTCACCGCTGCTGCTAAGCAGGACGCAGTTTACATTGAGGTCTGGAATCCCTATGAGCGGTATTCTCATATTGCGCAGCTGATTGACGAGGCAAGACAGCTTTCCGGCGACCAGAGGCCGATCATTCTTGCGGCTTATCTGGAACCATTCCGGAAGGATTCCAGAGAACGGGCAATGAATGCGGCTCGAATTTTAACGGCTGCCATTGTTTCAAACGGTGCTTATCATCTGCTGCAGGGCGAAAATCAAGCTGTTCTGACTCAGGGGTATTATAGCGACTATACCCGTCTGAGTGAGAAAGACGCGGCGATTCTCAGACGCTGCAATGATTTCATGATCCGGTATCTGGATTTGTTCTATGACGAGGAGCTAAGAAATGTTTCCATGACGCATATGGGCTGGGACAATTATGAATACCAGTGCCAGAGTCATCCTGTCAGTACATATGGTGAAGCAAACAAGCTCTGGCTTACAATCCGGGAAAAAGAATTAAGAAAATGTTTGTATTTTGTGAATCTGTGCGGATGCGAAAATGATTACTGGAACAAGGGAAAGGATACTCCCATTCCGCAGGAGAACATAAGAATTGTAGTGCAGGTGGACAGTCCGGTTAAAGGCGTATATGCAGCGTCACCAGATAGGGAAGCAATGCAGGCTCAGGCAATCCAATATACTGATTTTGAAAGTGATAAGGGGGCATTTATTGAATTTGTCCTTCCGAGAATAGGATACTGGACTGTCGTATGGATTGATCTGCAGGGAGAAAACATCTGAAAGAAATATTGGGCAGGATGCAGAACAGCGTCCTGCCTGACACCAACAGAAATGAGGAGCAAATGATATGAATTCACCTTGGTGGAAGGAACGGGTATTTTATCAGATATATCCCAGAAGTTTTCAAGATTCAAATGGCGACGGCATTGGCGACATTCAGGGCATCATTTCCAGATTGGACTACCTGAAATGGCTTGGAATTGGAGCAATCTGGCTTTGTCCTGTATATGACTCTCCCAATGCGGATATGGGTTACGATATCCGTAATTATGAGAGCATTATGGCCGAGTTCGGTACGATGGAGGATTTTGAACAACTTGTCGAAGAACTCCATAAACAGGATATCAAATTGGTCATGGACCTCGTTGTGAATCATTCTTCAGATGAACATGCGTGGTTTATAGAATCACGAAAAAGTAAGGATAATCCCTATCGGGACTATTATATTTGGAGAGACGGCAAGGACGGGAAAGAACCCAACAATTGGTCATCTTTCTTTACGCCATCCGCGTGGAGTTATGATAAGACAACAGACCAATGGTATTTGCACTTGTTCAGCGAAAAGCAGCCGGATCTGAACTGGGAAAATGAAAACATGCGTGCGGAAGTCTATGCAATGATCAATCGTTGGCTTGATAAGGGTGTGGACGGCTTCCGCATGGATGTAATCAGCTTACTTGCCAAAGCACCAGGGCTGCCGGATGGCGAGGGTGAGGGATACGTGTTCTCAGAACAGTATTTTGCATTTCAGCCCAAGTTGCATGAATATCTGAGAGAAATGCGTCAAAATTGCTTTGCGGGACGTGACTGTATGTGCGTGGGGGAAACTACGTTTGTTACTACGCACAATGCCAACTCTGTGGTTGGCGATGGACAGGAGTTGGATCTGCTATTTCAGTTCGATATCATGGACATCGATGGTAAGAATGGAAAATGGAATGTTATTCCCTTTGATTTGCTGAAGCTAAAGCAGATTATTTCCAGTTGGCAAAAAGCGATTGACTGGAATACGCTGTTCTGGGGAAACCATGACCAGCCGAGGGCAGTATCTCGATTCGGCTCAACTGAGACAGAAGAACTGCGCGTACAAAGCGCAAAAATGCTTGCAACCGCCATGTATCTGATGCGTGGAACACCGTTTATTTATCAAGGCGAAGAAATCGGAATGACGAACTATCCATTTGTATCGCCGGATGAACTGCGGGATGTGGAAAGTATCAATCTGCTTCATGAGGCGGAAAAGGAAGGCAATCGCGCATGGGCATGGAACGGCATTCTTCATAAGGGACGGGACAATGCCAGAACACCCGTCCAGTGGGATAGTACAGACAATGCCGGTTTCACAACGGGAACACCTTGGATTCAGGTAAACCCCAACTACAAACAAATCAATGTAGAGAATGCAACAGAAGATCCGGATTCCATTCTACACCATTATAGGAAGCTGATTGCGCTGCGAAATGGTAATAACATTCTCAAATACGGTGATTTTGAAATGCTCCAACCATCTCATGAGAAGCTGTTTATATATCAGCGTGAGTATGGGGCTGACAGCGTAATTGTTTGCTGTAATTTTGCTAACGAGCAAATTGCGTTGCCTCAGGATATATCCGGTACGATAATCTTAGGGTCCTTACACACGAAAGATATGCTTGGCCCATATGGTTTTGCTGTTTTTAGTTCGCAAGAAACTGAATTGTGAGTGTTTGAACGTCAATTACCTGGGATTGCGCTAATACCTAAGGGAACACCATAACAAGGAAATTACGTTTGCATCCGAAGTTAACAAATGAAAGGGCTCGCCAATTATGGCGAGCCCTTAGAAGTTGCAAACGGGCTATCCCCAAGACCGTCCAAACAGCTCCTGTCCATTACTGGTCAATCTCAACACTGCAGATTCACTAAGCAGGCGCGATGTCTTTTCGCTATATGAATCCTGCTTATCCAAGGCAATGATGACTTGCTTTCCGCAGGTGAAGTAAAGTTCGATAATTTTCTCAATCGCATCATCTGAAATCTGCTTCAGTACGACTGAATCGTGTACCAGAACAGGCAACCTTGTAAGTCTCAACACAGCAAGGTCATATACAACAAGGCCCTTGTACGCAATACCAGTACCTGTATCGTCCGGCGTAAAGAAATTGTATCCGGTGTCAGTGAAGTCCAACACAGGGGCGTTGTAGGATCCTTCGTAAATAGCATCATTGAGTCGGCTCATTTCTTCATTAAGCCGATAGGAAATTAATGCCAATTGCTGTTGCTTAATTGTCTTCAGCCGCTCTGCATCAGCATCTCGTGCTTCCTTTAGCTGCTGAAGCTTTTCATAAGCATCATTTTCTTTTTGCATCCGGTCTTTCTCGCGAAGCAGTTCAGTGTGACGCGTCAGAACAATCTTGGAGAGATTTGGGTTTTGAATCAGCTCCTGAAGTTGTGTTTCGTATTCATGAATAGTTTTGTCGTACTCAGCCAATTCTTTTTCGAGTTTAGATCTTTCTGCTCTCAGTTCAGCCTTGAAGACGGAGGAAATCGTTCGATGGAATCCCTCAATGTCCTCCAATCTCGCAATGGCTGTATCTGGGAAAAAGTGTTGTAAGTCTGCGAAGGTATCGGTCGTAGAGGAAAAGGCATATGTGCCATTTTCATCAAGCAAATCCCATTGGGCTTTCACTTTGCTTCTTGCTCGGCGAGCTCTGGATAGTAATTTCTTGACATAAACCGCCTGTTCAGACGCTGTAGCATCTACATCGAGTAAACCGCGTTCCAATCCAGAAGAAAGCTCCTCAATTTGCGCAGTAATACTGCGAATCTCCTTTTCGTTTTTGTCGTATACACGCTTGGTGATTTTCGCAATAAACCGCAAAGTTTGCGCCTTTTTATATGCAGTCAATTCAGCATCAGAGCGCTGGGCTACGGCCTCTGTTTCCTTGAGTGGTGCGTACAAATCGAAAAGTTTAAGAAGCGCCATGCATGCCTTTTCTGCCTTCTCGGCGGCCTTATAGTGCAACGGATGCCGCTCATCACAATTGTTTTTCCCGTACACTCGAATATATCGACCGACTGCATCTCGGAAAGACAGTTCCGGCAAAGATATTGCGTACTTGGAATCCAGCCATTTGCAGTAATCGCTTAGTCCGATTTCCTCAACCTTCTCGTAAGAATCATTGCATTTCCAAACGGTATTGGCGTTAATGCTGTTCCTGCAAAATTTGAAAGTTTTTTCACCAAAAACAAAAGAAAAATAGATATCGTGGGGACCAACATTTTCGATGATGTCCGTTGCGCCTGCATATGTGCTCCCGCCAAAAACATAGTCCACTATCAGCAGGAAGGTGGATTTTCCAATAGAGTTGTCGCCTGTATTGGTACCCAACACCACACTAAGCCCAGGATTGAAAACAATTTGCTTTTGGTAGAATTGATCACAGCAAATCTCGTGTAACATAACAGAGCACCTCGCGTTCTGCATCATATCTAATTCTCTTGAGAGCAAACAGGCAGTCCAAAGTATCCATGAAATCCTCAATACTGCTGAAATACTTCATGGTAGCTTCATATAGCGCAAATACCCCCGCGTTGGCATCCTGCAATACCGAGAGTACCGATGGGAACTTACTAATTGTGCTTTCACCATAGGATGTGATTTTACTTGGTAATCTCACGGAACACCTCGCAGTTCTGAACAAAGAAGGAAACTATAGCTTCACATGCCTCTCTGGATGTAGAGCACGTTTTTGCCATTACCCAATTTACAAGTTGGTCAAATATGTCACTCTTGTTATCTGAAAGGCCTTCCATTTTAATAAAGCAACTTTTAATCTGAAGGCTGAGTGCATCCAACCGAAAACCGTTAATTCCCTCCAGTTCTTTAAAGCAGTCGCGGATGTAAGGATAGTAACTGGTGACATATGTGCCGATACGGTTTTTCAAGAGTACTTCAGTGGCGGAAAATTTCTTGGTCAACCTGACAGGTTCATAGTTCAATGTAGCCATTTCATCTTCATGCAGGGCGCAAATCCGCTTCACTACATCTGCAATTTGCAGCTCCAATCCCATTGTCAGTGTAGCCTCGCTAAGATCAGTCAGTTTAAGAAACCGTTGCTTCTTTTCCAAGAGCTTCAGATAGTCCTCCGCAGTTGTATGATAATCCTGCTGATTGTGGCAGTCCTTGCACAGAGCAATCTTGTTCTCAAAAGACTCCGAATCGCTGCCCAAACGAGGCAGGGTCTTTAACCGCTCATACTGTTCCTCGGTCGGACTGTTAGGAAAAATGTGAGCAATCTCATAAAGCTTGTTTGTCTTTCTTTGCCCTCTGTGACGGAGAATCTTTCCACACAGCGGGCATACAAAGGAAACCTCCTTCAAGTATAGCTGTTGATCAACTGCGGTAGGTGCCCTGCGTTCTTTCAAATAGGGATCGGCCGCAATTACTTTTGCAATAGCATCATTTTTTGCCACAATAATCACGCTCCCCCTAATTGATCAAAAAAGGCCGCATGGGAATACGCCCATACGGCCGCCTTGGTGGTACAAAGACCCACCGTGGAAATATTATAGTGCATAACGTTGAAAATTTCAAGATATTGTCACACCTGCGCGCAAAAATGTTAAAAATGCTTCTGTTATGGATGGATTAGGAATTTTGCGGCTTTCGGTATTTCTCTGCACCAAGGACGTAACCGCCATCTTACCGCTCTAATCATAATCGGAATGTGGTCAAGTTCGTTACTAAAAGCAAACTTTGGGCGAAGAAAAGCTGCCTGAACAGGTGGTTTTTTATGAAAGGTTGCCCGAGTAGTAGAACTTCAACCCACGGCATCCTGCTCCCAAATGCAGTACTCTACCAGCTGGCTATACCCGGATTTTACTGAATTTCTCAGACATGGCCAAACATATAATCGATAAAACGCTACCATACCTTCAGAAAACGTTCAAGGGAAAATAGGAGGGGAATTTCTAAAACCACGGGGAGAATATAACATTTCAATGTATCAACTGATTTCGTCCTCCAGCGCCAAAAATTTATTGCTAACCTGACCGCTAGACAGAAATATATAATCTGTCGACAGGGTTCGTGAGCTTTTTCTCCCGGATTTTCTATAAATTGTGTGTAAATACGACACACAAGAATCGCCTGATTCCGATTTGAAAGACGATTCGCCGGAAAATCAAGTCAGGTGATTGCATGAAAAACGGTTCCCCACCCATTTTGCGCTGATTGGTGAGGCCCCCTACTAACCTTCGGCACTTAGCCTCCCATGAATATGCTCCCGCTAACTCGTTTTGTCCCGCCATGCGCAGAATAGAATGGGTTGGGATTCTTACAGCCATTTTTGCCACGCAGCCAGGCCTTTGGGCCTTACTGCGTGGTTTTTTACGTCCTGATATCAGATGCCGTGGGCCACCTTCCCCCAGTTCGATTTGACCATCACATTGAACTGGAGGTATTCACTATGACTCACAAATTTGAGCAATCTGATTCCGGGAATGACTTACTACGCGCCCGGTTTACATTGTGGCTCAACATCACACTAGCCCACGCCAAGGAGCGATATCTGGATACTCACACAGAAAAGTTTAACATTGTTCCTTTGGATGAGTTTCTGGCAAATACGATTCCGGATGCAACAGACCATTTTATCCGTATCGAACGCAGCAAAACAGGCTTCGACTTTGAGGAAGAGAAACTTGCGAAAGCCTTCTCAGAATTGTCCCTGATGCGGCGTGAGGTATTACGCCTGCTCTTTGTGGAGGAGAAGACTCCGTGCGAAATTGCCAGACAGCTTTGTATTTCTCCGAACTGTGTCTATCAGTTCAAGCATCAGGCTCTGGCTAAACTGAAACGTGAGCTTACGAAGGGAGATGGTCTGCATGGATAACCAGCAGTTTGCCGCTGTCCTGCAAGGCGCCGTAGCAGGCAGACATGAGGATCTGGAACAGATCCTTGAGCTGTATGAGCCTTTGATCCGGAAGCATTCCCTTCATAGTGGCACATTCAACGAAGATCTTCACCAATATCTGCTGATACATATTGCACTCAACATTAACAAATTCCCCCTATAAATCACGACCCCGGAGAATTACTCTCCGGGGTTCCCCCATCTCTGCACGAAATTCCCTGAGAATTTCTGGAAGTTTATAAGAAATGCAAGTTCCCAACGGCTCCTTTATAGTTATGGGCATCCCCATGCCATGCACCTTGAAAACTGCACACGTACCAGTTCGGTACATCCCTTTGTTTGGAGAGCGGCTATCCATCTGACGGTCTGGCAGAACCATGAGCACTTATGCGTGGGCGGCACCCATGTAGCGCGATGATCCGCAAAGGCACAATGGTACTTCCGTAAAACGCGGCCCGGCCATAGTGAAGGCGGGGAGATGAAACTTCTATGAGCCTGTTCGCCACAGGCGCCGACTGGATGAAAATAAATTGTAGGAGGTGAAAGGGTGGGCTATAGTCGTCAGAATGTAGCCGAAACGAAGAAATATGCAAAAAAATTCGTTCGCTACAAAGAAGGCGCAGAAAGATATAGCCTAGGGTTAACCAAGTTTCAGGCGCTTGCAAAGGAAGCAAAATCCGTCTACAAGATAGATGGCGTCGCTTTGGTAAATTGCGAGCTGTTTGAAAGATACCTGGAAACATTCAGGGAATTCTAAATACGACAAGTAAAATAACTGGATTTCTGGCACAAGGGCTTGACTTTTTGTCTTACAATAAGTATAATGTAAATGCTCGGAGGTAGTTGTACAATGAGAACGGGACGTCCAAAGGAAGAAAATGCGAAGCGTAAAACGATTACAATTCGGCTGACAGAGGACTTGTATCGGAAGATCGTTGAATATGCTGCCGAGCACAAACTGTCAAAGACAGATGTTGCCCTGCAAAGCTTGGAGAGATTTCTGTCCAAGAAAGATTGAGTGCTGTGGAATCCTTCTTTATTTTGTAAAGGAGGAAGCAACATGGCAAAAGCACGAAAAGACGACCGTGGAAGAGCTCTCCGGAAAGGAGAAGTTCAGAGAGCTTCGGACAAGCGTTATATGTACACCTATACCGATCCCTTGGGTCGGCGCAAGTTCATATACGCAAATGATTTGGCTGAGCTTCGTGAAAAGGAAAGGAAGCTGATAAAGGATCAGTTGGATGGTCTTGATCTGTATGTAGCCGGTAAGGCCACGGTCAATGATACTTTTGACCGTTATCTTTCGACCAAATTCAAGCTGAGAGAAACAACTCGCAGCAACTACACTTATATGTATGACAGATATGTCAGAGAAACCTTTGGTCGAAAGAAAATTGCAGACATCAAGTATTCCGAGGTCCTCCAGTTTTATCTTTACCTTCTGAACGAAGAAGGTCTGGCACTTAGTACATTGGATAATGTCAACACCCTGCTGCATCCGACATTTCAGCTGGCAGTTCGGGATGAGGTCATTCGCAAGAATCCCTCTGACGGCGTTATGAAGGAGATTGCCAGGGAAACAGATAAAACCCGTGGTTTTCGCAGAGCACTGACGATTGAGCAGCAGCGTGCCTTTATGGAATACATCGCAAACCATCCGGTTTATTACCATTGGTGGCCCGTATTTACGATTCTTTTCGGTACGGGATGCCGGATTGGCGAAGCGCTGGGGCTACGCTGGGAAGACCTCGACTTTGAAAATAGAGTCATTAGCATCAACCACAGCATGGTATATTACCCGGTAGGCGACTCTCGTACTTCTGTCCAGAAAATCTCAAAGCCAAAGACCGAAGCCGGTATTCGGGCCATTCCGATGCTGGACACAGTGTATGATGCTTTCATGCTTGAGCGAGAAGAACAAGAAGAAAACGGCTTCAACCAGACGGTTATTGATGGAATGACCGGATTCGTATTTGTCAACAGAAATGGCGGCGTGCCTAATCCGCAGGCCATTAACCGCACGATCAAGCGAATCGCTCATAGCTACAATTCCGAGGAAGTCGTAAAGGCCAAAAGAGAACGGAGAGAGCCGATTATTCTTCCTGATTTCTCTTGCCATCATCTGAGGCACACATTTTGTACCAGGCTTTGCGAACACGAAACCAATCTGAAAGTGATTCAGGCAATCATGGGTCATCGAAACATCCAAACGACGATGGACATATACGCCGAGGCAACAGCTCACAAGAAACGAGAAACATTTGAAAACCTGTCAAAACTGGATATCTTCTGAGAAGGGTTCTCCGCGCCGAAAGGTCTGACAACAGATATCCTGCGGTGACAACAAGTTGACAACAATTTTGCTTTTTTCCTGATGCAATACGAATGGATATGAATAGCGGGAAGTAAAGCAAATGAAGGAATATGAAGCACTATGAAGCCGGGTGAAGTGCTGGCAATGCATTTCCCGACTATGAAACCTGTTGATTAAAATAGTTTGCAAATTTCTGTTTTCTCTTAGAAATCATCTGTTTATAATCATTAAATGTTTCTATTTTCAATGGTCACTGGAGTTTTGCCCCAGATTTACCCCAAATCAGCGTCCAAAGATTGAGGGGCAATGCACTGTTGGAGCGCTCTATAAAAGCAAATCAGGGTACAGTTTGTGCTGTACCCTGATTACTATCTACCCCTTAAATCGTGTACATTTGCAATGCCCATTTGGATTACTGTGCCTGAGCCAATAGCTCGAAACTTCCACAATTCGTCCGCAGTTACGGCACTTGCATTTCCACCTCGTTTCGTTTCCTTTGATCCACCTATTCTTGACCGGGCCAAGTACAAGGAGGTTTCCAAACTTTGCCCCGGTAAGATCATATTTCAGTTGGCGAACTATACAGCCACAGGAGCGTGTTCGTCCGCTGCGGAGCGAGTCGGAGGAAACAAAGACTTGATTCCCGCATTCACATTGGCACAGCCAGACCATCTTACCGGATCTTCGTTCGTTGGTTTCTGCCAAAACTTTCAGCTTCCCAAAAACTTGACCGGTGAGATCAATGCGTGTTGGAGAAGGGTTGCGACGCAGACAGCCACACGATTTCGTCCCATTTGTCTTACACAAATTGGTCGAGGACACGACCACTGTATTTCCGCATTTGCACTGACACAGCCAAGCAGGCCGTCCGGGTTTTATATCCTCCGCACGATGCAAAACACGAAGATTTCCAAACTGCAAGTCGGTAAGATCTTTCATTTTTCCCATTTTGATACCTCCATCAAGAAATCTTGATTTTGCCTTCCAGATTCGCAAAGGATTCCACTTTCTTTTCCGTGGTCGCCTCTGCATAAATGTTCATGGTGGTTTCAATATCAGCATGTCCCATGATTTCCTGAATGACTTTCAGATTGCTCTCATTCTCACAAAACCGGGTACAGAATGTGTGGCGAAGATTGTGAACGGAGAAGTGCCGGATCAAGACAGGTGGACGTTTTTCTTCCTTAGCCCGTTCTCTTTCTTCGTTATTGCAGGCCGTGTAAATCCGTTCCAGCGCACGGTTAATGTCGTTTGAACTCAGAAGGCTCCCAAAGCGGTTTTGGAAAACGAATCCGCTGTAACCATCAATGATTTCATCGCAGAACCCAATTTGCTGCTGCAAATTATATTCCGCAAGAAGTGCATTCTTTACATCGGAGAGCATCGGAATCATCCGAATGCCCGCCTTTGTCTTCGGAGTTGTAATGTGAAAGCGGCTTTCTGATTCTCCCTTATATTTCCGATAGATGGTGTTATGGTTGATGCTGATTGTCTTTTTCTCAAAGTCGCAATCCTCCCAACGCAAGCCAATCACTTCGCCAACACGGCATCCCGTCCCTAAGAAAAAGGTGATAATGGACTTCCATCGGCAGTAGGTTTCGGAGGTGTTAAGGAAATCTATCAGCATTGTCGGTCTGTGGTCAGTGCCAACGCCGCACGGTACAGTGCGTAATTGTAAGTGGTGATGCCCCGGAGAATGGCGTACCGGAAATTAAGGCCGCTGTGGCAGAAACAGTTTGCCATGCGCCAGTAGATGATCTCATTGGAAGTCAGCAGGTACATGGCGGCGTAGTAGGCAGGCGTGTTGCGGCCCGGAACGTAGCCAAGCTGGGTATTCAGGAACTCCATGCGGGAGCGGTGGCGATCATCCAGGAAAAAAGTTCCGGGATATTCCTCTGCCAGCTTCGGCAGGCGGCGGGAGAAGCGGTACAGCGGGGAAACCATGGCGTTGACTGCATTCCAATAGGTAACGGCACCGGCTTCAATGCGTTCCGCGATGAACGGGCACACATCATGGGGGCAGGGATGTTTTTTGCCCCGATACTCCGTACAGAGTTTGCAGTCCACATCCTCCTTCTTGTAAGTGGGTTTACGAATGTGCATAAGTCCTCCTATAAAAAGAACCGGGCAAGCAGGGGCTTGTCCGGCAAGTGTTGGGGATATTCAGTTTTAGCGGCTTTGTTCCCGCTGCCGTTTGCGCTGCCACGCTTCCAGCAGCTTGAAGATCACCTCCTCCATCTGGATGGGAGAGTAGGAGCGGGGAAAGTATTTGCGCAGCCGTTCCCCGGAGAGGGTGATGTTGGCCTGCACCGGCTTTTTCTGCTCCATCATAATGGAGAGCATGGTATCCTCATTCAGCTCACCGGACTGGCTCAGCTTCTTCATGCGCTGGGCCTGGGAAAGCGATGGGGTAGACTGTTCGCTTCCGATGGTTTCCACCAGAAGCTCCTGCTCTTTCTCATTCAGGGAGGCCAGCTGATAGGCCGGGGACAGGGCGATTTTCCCATCGTCCACCATTTGCATGAGCGGCGGTGTCAGGTTGGTCAGAGAGATGTAATTGCGAATGGTATCGCCGCTGATGCCCTCCTGATCTCCGATGGAATCGTCGCTTCGGAACTTCGCCGAAATTTTCGGCGAAGTTAAATCTGAACGCATACCCTGACGCTTCATCGCATCCATCTTCAGTTTGTAGGCTCTGGCACGTTCTGAGGGAAGAATGTTTTCCCGCTGGATATTGCTGTCGATCATCCGAATGATGGCATCATCATCTTTCAGGTTGAGAACCATAACCGGCATGGTGTCCTGCCCTAGCTGCTCACAGGCGTACTTTCTGCGATGACCGGAAATCAATTCATATCCGCCTTCCTTTCTGGGTCTGGCGATTGCCGGGATAAGGACCCCATTTTCTTTAACGCTTCCTACCAACTCCTGCATAGCAGGATCGTCCCGAACTCCATAGGGGTTCAACGGGTGCGGATGCAAATCTTCCAGGGGCATACGGTAGATGATGCCCAGTGTTGCAGGTGATTTCTTTGGCATAAAAGTGGCCTCCTCTGTTTGATTTTGAGTATAAAAAAGCCTCCATTTCTGGAGGCTAATTACATAAAACCCTTGATGTTAATTTCGGGTTTTGATAAAAGAGCGTTCAATCTCATGAAATATTTTTTGTGCAGGGAGTTACGGATTTTATGGTCCATTGTCATATCAGTTTTACCCCAAATTTTACCCCAAATGCGTAGAATATGATGAAGCATGACGGAACTAAAATCTGCGAAAAATCAAATTCTCCCACGTCAAAATCAGCAAATAACGCAGGATGAAACATGATAAATCATACATATGCTAATCCCCACAATGAAGCCCACCGATTTGCCCAAGTCTGAAAAGCCCGCCGAAAAGTTGGAAAATGAGGTAATTCCCGCTCCTGCCAAAGTTGAGGAAAAGATTGACTTTTCCAATGTGGAGATCGAGCCCCTGTTTGCGGACTACGTTGACTTTGACACCTTGGCTGGTTTACCATGCGCCCGATGGAGTATGCCGGGCTGGTGGTATCTGGAGAACTGGAGCGCCACCTAAAGGGAACTGTGCTTCACGGAATGGAAGATTAACTTGGCAAAAAGCCGGTGTGTCGCGATTGGTTCTCGGCACACCGACTTTTCTTTTTCATGCAAAGTCTACGGTTATAGAATCTCAGTGCAGATCATTCCATGCCGCAAGGTATGAAAAGCACGGCCAGAAGTCATCTCTGGCGATGATTTCAGTCAGAATCTTCTGCCTGTCGGGACATTGGGGATGGTATGCCAAGCCGTATTGGGTAATGGCATATTCCATATCGTCTGGCTCCAATGCGAGCCTTGTCTGCCCGTCCGAATAGACTTCGGCTCCCGACCAGATGCGCATTGCTTTTTCATAAGCCGTATGATGCCCCACTTTCATCCCGGTGTTGTACAGACACAGCAGACTCGGTGCGACGCCTGCCCTGCAAGCGCTGAGTGTATGCCAGTAGATTACCGCAATGCCCATTTCGTCATCGCACAGAGAAATACAAGACTCGAATGTCTGCGCCGCCTGGGAATAACGTCCCGCATAGTAATGCGCAAGTCCCATGCGGTAGCCACAGTCAAGCTTGTCCCCGCCAAACGCCAGACATTGCTCAAAATCGCGGAGGGCCAAATCACTTTGCAGCGTTGTCAGATACCGCCCAGCACGAAGCCGCAGAACTGTCCTGTTATCCGGATCCATCTTTAATGCCTGCGTGTATGCCAGAATTGCCTGGCGGTAGCGAAGCTGCCACGACAGTGCCTTTCCCAGTGCAATCAGTCCGTCAACGGTGTCTCCGTCTTTTCTAGCTGCTGAAACGGCGGCAGAGTCGGGGATGTGCTCCGGCGAATTCAAAAGCTGGCTTTCAATTCCAACGTGGAGGTCGTCAAATGGCTTTTCCATTACAGACCTCTCGAATAGGGACGAAAGCAGCCAGAGCAGACAATCTCTCCGTCCTGTAGGTGGGCAAAGTTTTCCGCAAAGCGTTCTCCACAAACAGAACAGGTGCAGCTCTTAAAAATTCGGGCCGCTTCCGGTACCGGGCCGGGCACCGGCTTCACATCGAACATTTCATGGTAGTCTCCATCCATCAGCCACGCAAGCCGTTCCTCCTTGCTTTTTTCCGGTGTTGCGCGTAGCACCAGGCGGAAAGAGGTTCCGTCACTGCGCCGATAGAAGGAGAACGCATTCTTTCCCTGCATCTGGAAAATCAGATTTCCTTTTCCGATGGTACAGCCGGTCAATGCCTGAATTGCATCCACGCCGCAGGCATCCGTTTCCGCAATGCAGACGAGCTCTTCGTCTTCGCTGCGCTGTGTCCCGCCCAGAAGCTCCCATGCGTATAGCACTGCACGAAAGCCAACAGCCAAGCCGCCGCAGCCATGTCCATGAAAGCGCACGCACGCCTCCCACAGATTTTCCAGTTCTTTTTGCATGGCAATGCCTCCTATGTATCTTGAATTGTAGTTTGCTTTCCCTCAAAAAACAGGCTAATCAAATAAAAGGACAACGACAGCAGCATAATACAGATTCCGGGGGAAAGCAAATAAGCGTATGCACCCCGAAGAAATGCACCACGTTTATAGGCAAAATTAATCATTGTTCCCCAGGTCGGAAAATACAGGTCGCCAAAGCCCAAAAAGCTCAAGGTAGACTCCATCATTATGCAGCTGTTTACACCGAGAAGAAATCTGGAAATCAGGACATCGTACAGATTGGGCAGGATGTGATGGGTAACAATATGTTCGCTGCTGTAACCTTGAATGACACAGTTTTCGATAAATGGCTGGCTGTTCAGATGAATTACCTTTGCCCGGACAGACCGGGCTGTTCCCACCCAGCTGAACGTGGCAATCAGCAGAATCAGGTTTTTGCTGGAGCTTCCGAGAAAGCTTGCCAGTACAATCATCGTTACCAGCTTTGGAAGCAGAACGAAGATGTTGATGAATCCATTGAAGATGCTGCCGCCTTTTCCCGCAGCGAGCGTACCGATGACGCTGCCCAGCAGCAGTGTCAGAATGCTGCTGGTAAGGCCCACCAGTAACGTCTGCCGGGTTCCGTAAATTAGCTCTGTGAATATATCATATCCCAGGGCGTTGGTGCCCAGCAGATGCTCCGGCGACGCTGCCAGCCAGGGGCCGAACATCTCTTTCTGGCCATACTGCGTAAAAAGCGCCGGGAAAAAGGCGGCCAGCAGGTACAGAACCAATATTGCCGCCCCAAAAGTCAAAGGAATGCGCCATTTTCTCATGCCCGCCCTCCTTCCAGCCTGACTTTGGGATCGATCCAAATGCAAATCAGGTCCGTTATCACAATGGATACCGTCATAATTGCCGTAGTGACAAACAAAATTCCCTGCATCAGGGGGTAATCCAGAGAGTAGACTGCTTCTGACAAGAGGCTTCCCATACCTCCAATGGAAAAAATATTTTCAATCACCAGGGAACCTCCGATGCAGGTACTGACGCTCATGCCCACCATAGTAATAAACGGCTGGGCAATATTTTTAAAAATGTAGCTATACTGGATTTTCCGGTCAGAAAGTCCCCGTTCCCTGGCGTACAATACATATTTCTCCTCCGTTACCTGGCTGACGGTATTGCGCATCAGCAGGTATCTGGACGGAGCGGAAGCAACGGTCAGAGTCAAAACAGGCAGAAACAAATGGTGAATACGGTCCATCCAGTAGGCTCCCGTCCCGGGCGTAGTATTTGCGCTGTTCAGTCCCGCATAGGGGAACCAGCGCTGGCGGAAGCAGAACAGAATCATAAAAATCAGGGCAATCAGAAACGTTGGCATTGTGTTGACGACAATCTGAAACACTGTGGAGAGTTTATCAAACATACTCCCCTTCTGATAGCCGCTGTGCATTCCCCAGAGCAGGCCAATGGTGGTACTGAGCAGCACCGCAGGCAGCGTGATCTGGAGGGTATACCCCAATCGCTGCAAAATCAGCGAGGAAACTGTGCTTTCCTTCTTGTAGGAATACCCCAGGCTCCCATCCAGAATGGAACGAAGGTAGTACCCAAACTGCACAAAGCCCGGCTTATCCAGATGAAGGACCTGCCGGTAAAAAGAAATCTGGGCAGGGGTCATATCCTCCTCTGAAAAGCCGGTAAGATAGGCAATGGGGTTCCCCGGCAGAAGCCGGGGAAGGAAAAAGTTCAGAACAAGAACAATCAGGAAGCACACCAGTGCCACAATCAGATTTTTCTTATATGCTTTCACGGGCGTGCCTCCTGATACAGCGATTACTTTTCAGTGATGGTAAACCAGTTGTTCACGTTATTCAGACCGAATACCGCATCCACGGTCACATTTTCCAGCTTGGAGGAATGTGCCAGCATCATATTGTCCCAGTAAAGGGCGATCAGAGGCATATGAGCTGCATAATAGTCCTGCAGCTTTGCCGCACCCTCGTAGTATTCCGCAATGGTTTTGGCTGTCTTCATCTCGGACAAAATATTCTGGAATGCCTCATCAAACACCTGGCAGCCGCCCTGAACTGCATGGCTTCCGTCCACATAGATGGAACCCAGGCCATTGCCCATGCCCATACCGGCGGCGGTATAGCCATAAATTGCTGCCTCCATGGTAATGTTGTTCTCGGAGAACTTGTTGCTGGTCTTGGCATTGTAAGAATCCTTGTCCACGGTATCCAGGTTGACCTGAATGCCGAACTGCTCCAGCTGATTCTTGATCATTTCCGCATAGCCAACATGGGCTTCCTTAGCGGCGTTCACCGTCAGTGTGAAGGAAGCTATCTGGCCGTCGCCATTGACATAGAACCCATTTGCGTTCTTTTCGGAATAACCAGCGGCTGCCATATACTCTGCCGCTTTTGCCTGGTCTGTGGTCAGCTTTTCCGTCTGCTTATAGCCAACCGTCGTTTCCGGTACAAATCCCCGGTTGGGAATCTGAGCGTAAGCGCTGCCAAAGTACGTCTTAAAGGCATCGTAATCCAGCGCGTAGGAAACCGCCTGCCGGAGATTTTCGTCCACAAACAGCCCCTTTGCATTGTTGAATGCCAGCACGGCCGGGGCATTGGCCGCAGCCACATTGATCAGGGTAACATTCTCGTCGCCAGCCAGGACATCCTGGTAGGTTCCCGCGACACCGGCAGAATAGCTCCAAACCATGTCTACATCGCCTTGCTGCAGTGCCAGGTACATGGTATCCTCATTGCCAAACAGCCGGTAGACGATTTGTTTCACATTGGGTTTCTGGGGGTAGTAGGGGTTGACGGAAAATGTAAGGGTTCCGGCCTCTTTGCTGAAGGACTCCAGAACGTAGGGACCACAGGTGATCCGTGCCTCTGCCTCCGTCACACTGTCCTTTCCTTCGTAAATATGTTTCGGCATCACGCGGAAAGAGGTCATATTGCTTAGTTCCCGGACATTCGGGGTTGCCAGCGTCAGAGAGATGCTGGCTTTATCCTGAGAAATGGTATACCTGGTATACTTTGCCTCGGTGATCTTGCCGTCGTCATCGGTCTGAGATTCAAAGTTTGCGCTGCCGTTAGCCTGATCATATTCCAAAGTAAAGAGAATATCCTCCGCAGTCACAGCTTCTCCATCAGACCAGGTCATTCCCTCACGGATGGTATAGGTCCAGGTCTGGGCATCTTCTGTGGTAAACTCCGCCAGCAGCGGATGAAATTCGCCGCTAATGTCCTGATAGACCAGCGGAAGCTCGGAAACACCGCTGGCAAGCATATCGAAATTGTACTCCCCGTATACGGCGGTTTCAATTGCAGCGGTGGTTCCGACCGTGACGGTTTCCACTGGGTACTCCGGCTCTGTCTTGGGTTCGGCAGCTGTTACCGCAGTTGTAGCTGCTGTGGTTTCAACCGGCGTTTCCGTCTGCGCCGCGCAGGCAGCCAGAGACAGCGCCACCACCGCCGCCAGCAGTGCTGACAATGCTTTCTTCTTCATTTTCTGTTCTCCTTTTTCAGCGTTTTATTGTCAAATACATAGATTTGATCACAAAAGAAATCTACAAGCGGACGGTTATGACTGATGAGCAGGATACTCCCACCTGTCTCGCGCATCCGGCTGCGAATCATTCCCAGCACATTGGCCTGGGTCGATACATCCAGCATGGAGGTTGCTTCATCCAGAATCAAGAGCCTTGGACGAAACAGCAGACATCGGGCGATTGCCACACGCTGCGCTTCTCCTCCGGAAATCTGATGCGGCAAGTGGGTCAGAATGTCTGGCTCCAATCCAACTTTGTCCAGCATATCCCCGGTCAATTCCTGTTCCCGCTCTTTTGACGCAAAATGATGGTAGCGAATCAGCTCCCGGAACCCCGCACCGATTTTCTGTCGTGGGTCAAGTGTGGCATAGGGCTGCTGGTAGACCATTTGGATATGCAGCCCCAGTTTCCGATCATAGGGCTGTGTAGCGGATGTGAGAAGATGATCGTCTATGAAAATTTCGCCCTGTTCCGGTTTGTAAATGCCGCACAGCAGCTTTGCCATTGTGGATTTGCCAATACCGCTTTCTCCGTAAATTCCGCAGACGCAGTCTTCCGGGATTTCAAGCGAAGCATTCTCAAGTACCACTTTTTCTCCGAATTGCTTACACACGTTTTGAACGGAAATCATTTCACATAGCACCACCATTCTCTGCCGTCTGCTTCCTGTTTGGGCAGCTTCTTCCGGCATTGCACTGTGGCCCGGTTGCATCGGCGATAAAACGGGCACAGTCCCGGCTCTTTTCGTAAGACGGGTGTTTGCCGCATTCCGTTCTCAACCAGAGCCGCCAGCAGCGATTTTGTGTAAGGATGGTAAGGCGAAGTCAGTACATCCGTGGCTTTTCCAGTCTCCATAGCCCTTCCCCGACACAGCACCAGAATCCGATCACACATTGCAGCTACGGAAATATCGTGGGTAACGACCAGCTTTCCGGCCTCCGGAAACAGCGTCCCCAACAGATGCATGAACCGTGCTTTGGCGGTCTCATCCAATCCATTGGTCGGTTCATCCGCAATCAGGAGCTTTGCGCGGGAACACAGCGCCAAAGCAATCGTTACCCGCTGCGCCATGCCGCCGGACAGCTCGAATGGGTATCGGTCTATTACAGATTTTGGCTCTGAAAAGCCCGCCTGTTCCAATTTTTCAAGAGCAACGGTAGCCCGTTTCCCGGCGGGAACAGCGATTCTGGCAAGACTGTCATACAGATGCTTCCGAACCGTCCGGGTGGGATTCAGAAACTCATATCCGTTTTGCGGAATATACACAATTTCTTTTCCAAGCATGGCACGCAGCTGCTTTTCATGCACAATCTCTTTCCCGCATATGAATATTTTTCCACCGTGTCTGTGGACATTTGGGGGCAACACACCCATCAAAGATTGCGCCAGGATCGTCTTTCCGGAGCCGGTTTCTCCTACCAATGCCAGCGTTTCGCCAGGGCCAAGCCGAAGGACTACATCCTGCACCAGTACTTTTTGCGCTCGATCCAATTGGGCCCTAATCACCCCGCAAGAATAGTCCAGGATTCCTTCCATCTGCGCACCTCCCCGTTTCTGCTTTTTTCTTATTATATCTGTTCACTTCTATGAACGTAAGCCCCCTGGGGGGATAAAAATGCAGAAACATTCATCAGAAACGATTATTCATTCACATCCTCTGCCTCTACAAACAGAGTCATTACCTGAATAGAAAAAGGGATGATGCACTGAAGACGCTTAAGAAAATTTTAGGAAATGCGTAGGTTAAATAGGAACGATACGACTGGGTTGACATAGAAAATGCACCTGCCGAAGCAGGTGCAGGAATGAAATCACATCATGGGGTTTTCCAATAGGTCTTCCACATTGCAGCCGAGAACACGGGACAACTTGTAGAGGATGTTTGCCTGCGCCTTGTCAATGCCATTGACCCGCTGTTCGTACATCTGAATGTTGCGCAGATTCACGCCGGACTGCTCTGCAAGCTCTGCCTGAGATAAGCCCCGGTTTTCACGGATGCGCTTCAGGTTGGAATCGCCTTCCGCTGCTTTATAGAGTTCCTCCATGGTATCGATGAAACTTGTAATGTCCATCTCGTGGTAAACGGAATACATCCCAATGATCTTGGAAAGTGGAATGCGCTCAAAGATATCCTTGAAACGACGGCCAGTAAACCATTGGTACTCTGCAACTGCCCAACCGGCCCAATATTCAGGGGAGCAGTCCTCTGCGTTGGTTGGTGCTGGCAGCTCCTTTGGACCGTATGCCTTTGTGATGACCGCACGGGCCAGCTCAACACCGGACATCCCTGCAACATAGGCGGGGTTGCCTCGTTCAAACTGTTCGGCGTAGCCGGTATTGATGAAGAGTGCTGTGATCCAATCCGGTTTTAGCTTGCAGTCGTTGATCGCATAGTCGAAGAAAGAGGAAAGACGATCCTTGGCGTTATTCAAATAAGATTCGCTGTATGCGTGGGTCATCGTTGCTCATCTCCTCCCTCAAGATATCCAGCACGAAGATGTCGTCCCGGTAAGACTTGCTTTTCTTGATCTCTTTACGGTAAGTATCCCTCGCTTTGGTATCTCTATCCAAGAACTTGGGGTAATAGACGCTCTTGCTGACCGGATAAGCATTCACGAAGTGCAGCCGATCAAAGCCTTTTTGAGAAATGACAACCGTCTGCTCACCGAGCTTGCCCAGCTTTAGAGCCTTGTTCAGACTTCTGAGCGGTAAGGTGTTGGACACAAAGGACTCTGCATACTGGAAATAGGAATCGTCTGCCCGATAGCCGATCACAACATCGAAGCCGGTTAAATCAATTGAATAGTGACCAATAAGATAGTCCCTTGCATCAACGGCAACTTCGGAGTCCAGCTTGAAGGTGCGGAACTGAAGCAGAAGAGCCATCCAGTTCAGGACCGTATGCGTTCCGTCCAACAGATTCAGCACCTTCAGTCCTTCCGTGTCAAAGTCGTAGCTGTTGACAAAACCGTCTGTGTTCTTTTTGCAGGCCCACTCACGAGCCATTTCATCGACGCGGGTACAGTAGAAACCCATGCCATAGTCGTTGTGCGGATTACCAATATGAATATCCGGAACCTCGATGATATGGTCGGTTCCATGAAGCAGTTGAATGACGCTCATAATATGAAGCCTCCGTTATCATTGTAATGATACAACCACATTATATCATCCTGATGATAGTTTTGTCAATAGCGCATGAGAATTCATTCCAAAGAATATGCCGCCTTCCTCCAAATTCTTCTGCTTCCGAAAAATATTTTGGAAACGAGCAAAAAACTGTGGGAATCTCGCAAAAAAATTCGGCAAAGAGAAAGTGAGAGGGCAATCTCATAAAACCCGGTAGGAGTGATTCACATGAACAACAAAATAAACATCAACCCCAGCTCGACAAAGTGGCTCGAAAAAGATGATCGGGTCGTCGCTGATTACTTTTGCGATTTGGGCTTCCGTTCCCTGAAGCAGATCCTTGATATGCGTGTTTTCGATCTGATGAATATGCAGGGTCTGAACGCTGTCCGAGTCGAGGAAGTGATTATCTGCCTATACAAGTGGCTGAATCCCAACACAGCTATCGATGAGGCTATCTATAAGGATTGCAATGTGGAGGAAGAGATTGTCCGGAGTCTGGATATCGAAAGAGTCAGAGCCGCGCTGAAAGCACTGACCCCGGAAGAACGCGATATCATTATGAACTTCTACTTCTCGGAGAACCCCTTGTTGGGCAAAGCACTTGCAGAAAAGTTTGCAACAACAAAGTCGAGCATTTACCGCAGAAGAGATCACGCGCTGAGGAAGCTGAAAAGCATTCTGGGCAATGCGTAAAAAGCACCTGCCGAAGCAGGTGCTTGGATACAGATTAGATTAGGTTGCTCGGAATAAAACAGTTATCCGCGTCAATCGGGATCGGCTCCTGGCACATACAGATGATGCCGCCGCTGCCACGGATCAAAGAAGCCTTGTCAATTACGCTGTACTTTTTGATCTCCCGTCGGTCGGGCGCTGCACTCTTTTTGATTTCCAACGGATGAATGACATTGTTATCCTCAACGAACACATCAATTTCCTTTGCATTGGAATCCCGGAAGTAAGTGAGGTTCACCTTGGACTTTGCGTAGGCGTAGTTCTTGACCAGCTCCATCACAACATAGTTCTCGTAGTAATGGCCGCTTGCAGCGCCGTTTCGCAGCGTATCCGGCGTTAGCCACATGGAAAGATACGCACATAGTCCTGTGTCGCAGAAATACAGCTTCGGTGTTTTGCTGAGGCGTTTGAGCTCATTGTTGGAATAGGGGGCTAACAGATAGATGATGTTCAACCCAACGAGAATTTTCAGCCACTCTTTCGCGGTACTCGGTGCAATGTCGGCAGATTCAGCCAATGTGGAATAATTGACTTGCTCCGAAACAAGAGAAGCACAGCCCACAAGAAATTTGCGGAAACGAACGGTGTCGGTGATGCCGCCGGCTTCGGTAGCATCACGCATCAAGTAGGTGTCAACATAGGAATTGAAATATTCCAGCCGGAGTTCGTCGTCCACACCCTGCACCTGAGGCATACCGCCTTCCCAAATGTGATTGAAAACTTGAATCACATCATTTTTGGGAAGTTTGCGCTGCCTTGCCTGCAAGGTGGCGAGAGAGAAATCCAAATCTGTGTCAAACACAAGTCCTGCTTTTTCTCTTGCGGACAAGCTGTACAGCTCCAAAATGCCGATTCTTCCGGCGAGTGTCTCGCGTACTCGTTTCATCATATTGTACTGCTGCGAACCGGTCAGCCAAATGAGACCTTTTTCGTCGCTCTCATCGCAAATAATTTTGATTTGCTCGAACAGCTCCGGCGCTTTCTGCACCTCATCAATAAGGACCGGCGGCTTATAGGTCTGAAAGAACAGCACGGGGTCAGACTGTGCGAGATCTCTAGCCATTGTATTGTCCATCGTGACATAGGTCCTGTCGCTCCCTGCAAGGTGCTTTAACATCGTCGTTTTGCCGACCTGCCTTGCGCCCGTAACAAGGATAACCTTGAAAAAATCATTGAGCTTTAAGAACTTGCGCTCAAGCTCTCGTGTAATGTATGCCATAATGCACCTCCCGATTTTAAGGAAATCTACGGTCAATCATATTTTATCATAACATTCCCACCTGGTCAAGAGAATATACGCATATACGCAATGTGGACTTGAATTTTTCTTTTGTGCAGTGCTGCCGCAGGTCGTTTACGCCATTTTGTTGGCCAGTTAGTGAAGCTGAGCCAAAATATTTTAGAAAATTAGTAAAAGCAGCGGGAAAATCGCAAAAAAATTCGGCAAAGAGAAAGTGAGAGGGCAATCTCATAAAACCCGGTAGGAGTGATTCACATGAACAACAAAATAAACATCAACCCCAGCTCGACAAAGTGGCTCGAAAAAGATGATCGGGTCGTCGCTGATTACTTTTGCGATTTGGGCTTCCGTTCCCTGAAGCAGATCCTTGATATGCGTGTTTTCGATCTGATGAATATGCAGGGTCTGAACGCTGTCCGAGTCGAGGAAGTGATCATCTGCTTATATAAGTGGCTGAATCCCAACACAGCTATCGATGAGGCAATCTATAACGGCATGATGTTGCAACCCTTCCACTATACCTCATGGAGGAAAGTACATAAAGACCTTTCGGCGATCAAAGTCAGTGATCTGGTGCTGACCCCCGGTATCAACATGAAAGCTATCCAGCATTTCTATGATGCGATCCGTAAGGCGTTTTTCAAATCGGAGGAATACAACTGGAGATGGTACAAGTTCCGAAACAGAAGTGAATATGTGACCTATCTCCGGAAACACGAGGAGGCGGAATAAATGACGCGAACAGAAAAAGAAAATCTCGTTCCTGTTTGGGAGCGCATTACCATTAGCCTTGAAGAAGCTGCCGCATATAGCGGTATCGGCGTGAGGAAGCTGCGGGATATGACAGATAAGCCCGAATGCAACTATGTTATCTGGGTCGGAAACCGAAGAATGATCAAGCGGAAAAAGTTCGATGAATACCTTGAGTCGGCCTATTCTGTATGAGTCAAGTATGCGATTTGCTTGATATGAGCTGATTCGCAACATTGGAAAACGAGATGTCTCTATGTATCCTTAATGGTGCCAAGAGAAAAGCGAAAGCAGAGGAGTGAAGACTATGCAGTTTCAAAAGAAGGAAAAGCGGCAGACAACCGTTCGCTTTGATAGCCACCATGTCAGGCTACGCACCGGAGAGGTACAGAGAAAAACCGGCAGCTATATGTACCGCTGGACAGATAAGCTCGGAAAACGTAATACCATATACGCTGCAACATTGGAAGATCTCCGGGAGCAGGAGGAACAGATCCTTGTTGACCAGCATGACGGCATCAAAGCCAATATCAAAAATGTCACGGTGAATGATGTATATGAGCTTTGGTGCCAACTGAAAAGAGGCATCAAGGACAGCACCATGAAAAACTACATTTATATGTATGAGCTGTTTGTGAAGCCAACTTTCGGAAAGAAGAAGCTGGTACAGGTGAAAAAATCGGATGTGCGCCGATTCTATAACCAGCTCATCGACGATAAGGTTCTGAAGCCGTCTACGGTAGATGTCATCCATAATATCGTCCACCAAGTATTTCAGATAGCCGTCGATGACGATATGATTCGCAGCAACCCTGCGGCCAATATGCTTCGAGAAATCAAAATGGCGCACGGTTCGGAAATCGAGAAAAGGAAGGCTTTGACCCTTGAGCAGGAAGAATTGTTTCTTGGCTATCTGGCCAGAACTTCAAAATACCAGCACTGGTATCCTGTCTTTTATATTATGGCGAATACCGGAATGCGTGTGGGGGAAATCACTGGTCTGCGCTGGTGCGATGTGGATATGGAAAACGGCATCATCAGCGTGAACCATACGCTGGTGTACTACAACCACAGAGATGAGAAGGGCTGCTACTTCTCCATCAATACACCTAAGACAAAAGCCGGTATTCGGGAAATTCCCATGACCGAAGGTGTGAAGCAGGCATTCCTCATGGAAAAGGAGTTCCAAGAGGAGTGCGGAATGAAAAGTGTCAGCCACATTGAGGGGTATTCAGACTTCGTATTTGTTAATCGGAACGGCGAGGTGCAGCATCAAGGCACACTGAATAAGGCTCTGCAACGGATCATGCGCGATTGTAACAGCGAGGTCCTTGAGAAAAAGGGCGTAGACTCCGATCCGGTTCTTCTGCCTAAGTTCTCGTGCCATGTGCTACGGCATACATTCGCTACAAGAATGTGCGAGAGCGGCCTGAATGTAAAGGTCGTGCAGTCTGTGCTTGGTCACGCCGATGTAACGACCACGCTCGATATTTATGTGACGGTCACGAACGACCTGAAGAAACGAGAAATCACAGCCTTTGAAACATATTTGAAAACCGGAGCCAAGCAAATGGCAAATGTATAATATGGTTCTCTCCCCCTTGCGGTCGCAAAATCTGCGATTGCAGGGGGATTTCTCTTTTTGCACATTTCTCTTATTTTGAGGTTTTTCTTATACTGTTAGCAGTACGCAGGAAGGGCGGCAACAGTATGGAAAACAGTTTGGCAAATAAGAAACCTTGGCTTGTAGCTGAATGGTCAGAAAGAAACGGCAGCATCTCACCGGATGATGTACCCTATGGTTCTAAAAAACTATATTGGTGGCATGGCAGTTGTGGACATGAGTGGCAGGCCAGCGCAAAGGCAAGATCAAGTGGCGAGAATTGCCCGATTTGCAGTAACACCAGAATCGTTGCGGGTATCAATGACCTTGCGAGTTTGAAACCGGAACTACTGAAAGAATGGTCGCCGAATAATACCATCCAACCAACAGAGATCGGTGTTGGCTCTCATAAGAAAGTGCTTTGGATGGGAGCTTGCGGACATGAGTGGAGCGCAGAAATCCGAAATCGCGTCAGGGGAGCTGGTTGCCCCTACTGTTCACACAATGCAGTCCTTCAAGGATTTAACGACCTTGCAACTGTACTGCCGCAGGTTGCAAAGGAGTGGTCGCCTCGAAACGCACCGCTCAAGCCAACACAGGTAACGCCTTATGCAAATCGGAAAGTTTGGTGGAAATGCGAACAAGGCCATGAGTGGTTTACGCTCATATCTACACGGGCTTATGGAAGCAAATGCCCTTATTGCAGCGGAATAAAATTGCTGAAGGGATTCAATGATTTAGCTTCGCTCCATCCGCAGCTCGCATTGGAATGGTCACAAAACAACGGCACATTATTGCCGGAAGATTTCAACGAGCGCTCCACCAAAAATGTCTGGTGGAAGTGTAGTACCTGCGGACATGAGTATAGGGCGGTAATCAAATCCAAAGTTCATGGGTTAAAATGCCCAGTATGCACGAGGAACGCTGTGTTGCCTGGTTATAGCGATTTAGCAACTACAGACCCGGAGCTGGCACAGGAATGGAATGCGGCCAAAAACACAAGAAAGCCCACAGAGATATCAAGACTGTCACAGTACCCGGTTTGGTGGAAAGGCATTTGCGGGCATGAATGGAAGGATAAAGTGTTTCACCGTGCAGTTGAAGGGGCTGGCTGCATCTACTGCGAGAAAGCATTTCTTAAGGAGCTGCCATATCTGCTTGTAACGATGTATGCAAAGCAATATGGGCTTGCGGCACGCACAGACGACGAAAAACTGATTGGCGCACGGATCGATGCGGTTATCCCGGAACTGCGGCTTGCGTTTGCCTTTTCTCAAAAAGGCACTGATAGAGAAGCCAAAGTTGCGGAGGTTCTTCACTTCCTGTGCAAAGCGAAAAGGATACAGTTATTTGTGATACGGCAGAAAGACCCAATTGCGCTTGCCACAGAAATCAAGCAAGCCTTCGCTAAGGCAAACCTATTTATAAATTCGGATAGTCAAAGGGATGTTGCCCATCTTCGGAAGCGATACTTTGCTCAAAAGAACGATGGAAACTAAAAAGAGGAACTGCGACTTGCAGTTCCTCTTAGTTCTTTTGATTCGTTTTTACTGCATGGGCAAGCAGCATATTGAGTGCGTCTTGCTTTGCTCGCTCATCTATACTATATTAAATTATACTACCGGAAGAAAGTTTTTTAAGGATCAGCCAGAATTACTCAGGCGATATGAACGCAACGAGGCACGATATATCTTACAGCTTCCGA